>OIWM01001443.1_pt1 | contig 23246 bp, 20 predicted proteins | sample 1587451 | NCBI WGS metagenome assembly OIWM01 (sample SAMEA3888907, study PRJEB22519) | human gut metagenome | biome: human gut; feature: human-associated habitat; material: faeces | place: Denmark | collected 2011
ACCTCTGGTGCACCAGTTGTCACGCCAGTGGCACAGCTGGGCAGCTATGTGCGGATCGGATAAACGCTGAAGGCATCTAAGCGTGAAACCGGCCTTAAGATAAGATATCCCACTGAGTCAATCAGGTAAGACCCCTTGAAGACTACAAGGTAGATAGGCACAATGTGTAAGCATGGTGACATGTTAAGCTAGCGTGTACTAATCGGTCGAGGGCTTGACCAAGCAAGTCGATCTTTGTTCCACAGTTTCGTTGTTCAATTTTCAGGGTGTGTTTCTAAACCCAATAGTCGGTGTTGATTGCGATGAGGTCCCACCTGTTCCCATCCCGAACACAGAAGTTAAGCTCATTGGCGCCGAAGATACTTGGCTGGAAGCGGCCCGGGAAAATAGGTTGATGCCGGCACTTAGGATGAACCACCCAATAGGGTGGTTTTTCCATATATATTAAAGTAAATGGCAAGGGGGGAAAGCAGCATGAGCAGGAGCCGCCATATGTTCCTGTTGGAGGGCGCTTATTTCGTCAGCTTTTGTTCGCTGTACGCCTATACGGTCACCATCCTGCTGGATTATGGCTACACCGAGGTACAGTGTGGTTACATCACTATGCTGCAGTACCTGGTTATGATGATCGCCGGCCCTATTTACGGCCGGTTGATTGACCGTTCGATTTCCCCAAAATGGTTGTTCATTATATTGGTAGCGGGTGGGATGATCGTCACACCGCTGCTGCCCTTCTGTTTTGGCCGTGGATTTCTTTGGACGATGCTCTCCTTCAGCCTGATCTCGGCGCTGGATTACTGTGCTTCCAGTGTTTTTGATACCTGGACCAACCAGATGACCTTGCGGGATAGCACCATTGATTACGGCAATATTCGCAGCGCAGGTTCTATCTTTTATGCCACCACGGCCCTGATCTCTGGCTACCTTATTGCCCCTTTGGGGATCAATTTCCTCTTTTGGCTGCACATGGGGGCGCTGGGCCTTTCCATTCTGCTGGCCCTCCCACTGTCTGATCCCAATAAACTTCCCCTTCTCCATCCGGAAAGTGACCCGGAAATCAGTGCTGATCTGCAAAAGGAGTCCCTGTGGGCCAGCTTTAGGAAGCTGCTGGGCTGCCGCCCCTATGTGATTTTCCTCATCTGCGGCACGCTGTACTACTTTGCTACCCGTTCGGTCAATGGCTTTATGCAGGTCATTATCAATTACATCGGCGGCGATGCCTCCACCTACGGCCTTTCGGTGTTCCTCTACTGTGTGGGTGAGTTCCTCCTGATGCGCCTGGCCAGCCGTCTGCTGCAAAAGGGCCTGCCGCTGCCGGTACTGTTTATCGTTTCCCTCGCCGCGCTGGGCGCACGCATCCTGCTGCTGGGGGTGTTGCGCAGTATGGCCGGGGTCATGGCCACGCAGATTCTCATGTCCATCGGCTTTGCCGGCTTTCTCCGCTTTAATATCGATTATGTCGCCTCACTGTTCCCGCGGCAGTATGCCGGGCGGGCTATCCTCATCAGCGTGGCGGTTACGCAGGGCATCGGCAGCATCGTGGGCAACCTGGTCGGCGGCTATCTGTTGGCCAATGTCGGCGTGCCAGTGTATTGCTTCATCTGCGGCGGTGCCATGCTGCTGGCACTGGTCATTTTCATTATGGGTAAGCCCTTTGCAGTGACAGAGCAAGCTTGAGACATTTCCCACAAAAATTCGACACGAAATTTATATAACATTTTTGAGCAATGACACTTGTTTCACCCCCCCTGTTTGGCAAAATATAGTTAATATAGAAGCAGCGATTGACCAAACAGGAGGAACTAACATGAACTGGCTTTCTAAAGCAAACGCAGCCATGAACCGCATTCCTGCCCTTGCGTGGATCGCAGTGATCATCGTGGTACTGGCACTGATGCTTTCCCTCAACCACCAGCAGGCAGAAAAGCTGCCCCTGGAGCATGCAGCGGGGTTGTACCAATCCGATATGGCGGCGAGTGCTGACATCTCTTACATTGCGCAGATGTACACCGATGGCCGCTACGAGATCACGCGGACGGAGGATACCGGCGACGGCGGTTCCAAAGATACTGTCATCTCTACTGGCACCTATGAGGCAATGGAGTTCGGTTACTGGATGGAAGATGGCACGACCGGCGAGTGGCAGGCCATTACCCTCGATCACACCGGCTTCTATTGGCGAGATGCCGAGCTGGACCGCCTGACGCATTTCCACCAATTTGCCGTTTATGGTGTAAAATTCTGATATTTCGATACATAAATAATCCCCCTGCGTTTCGGCAGGGGGATCGCTTTGCTTATAAGAAAAATCAGAATTCCAGCTTCTTTTCAATGTAGCTGCGCAGCTCGCTGATGGGCAGGCGGATCTGCTCCATGGTGTCACGGTCACGAATGGTTACGCAGTGATCGGCCGGGGTGTTCTCATCGCCGACGGTCTCAAAGTCCACGGTGATGCACAGGGGGGTACCGATCTCATCCTCACGGCGGTAGCGCTTGCCGATGGAGCCGGCGTCATCGTAGTCCACCATAAAGTACTTGGAAAGCTCCTGCTGGATCTCACGGCCCTTATCGGCCAGCTTTTTGGAAAGAGGCAGCACAGCGGCCTTATAGGGGGCCAGCGCCGGGTGCAGACGCAGTACGGTGCGGATATCATCATTGCCGTTCTTATCCTGGCCCAATACTTCCTCATCGTAGGCATCGCACAGGAAGGCCAGGAAGCTGCGCTCCACGCCGAGGGACGGCTCGATGACATAGGGAATGTAGTGCTCGTTCTTTTCCTGGTCGAAGTAGGTGAGATCCTTGCCGCTGGTGTTCTGGTGCTGGGTCAGGTCGTAGTCGGTGCGGTCGGCTACGCCCCACAGCTCGCCCCAGCCAAAGGGGAACATGAACTCAAAGTCAGTGGTCGCCTTGGAGTAGAAGCACAGCTCCTCGGGATCGTGGTCGCGCAGGCGCAGGTTCTCATCCTTCATGCCTAGAGAGAGCAGCCACTGATGGCAGAAGTTGCGCCAGTACTGGAACCATTCCAGGTCGGTATTGGGCTGGCAGAAGAACTCCAGCTCCATCTGCTCAAACTCACGCACACGGAAGATGAAGTTGCCGGGGGTGATCTCATTGCGGAAGCTCTTGCCGATCTGACCAATGCCGAAGGGCAGCTTGCGGCGGGTCGTGCGCTGGACATTCACAAAGTTGACAAAGATGCCCTGTGCGGTTTCCGGACGCAGATAAACGGTGTTCTTGGCATCCTCGGTAACGCCCTGGAAGGTCTTGAACATCAGGTTGAATTGGCGGATATCGGTAAAGTTGTGCTTGCCGCAGGTGGGGCAGGGAATATTGTGCTCCTCCACAAAATCCTTCATCTCCGCCTGGGTAAAGGCATCGATGGGGCGGGGCAGCTCAAAGCCGTTCTGGGCACACCAGTCCTCGATGACCTTATCGGCACGGAAGCGCTCGTGGCATTCGCGGCAGTCCATCAGAGGGTCGGAAAAGCCGGAAAGATGGCCGGAGGCCACCCAGGTCTGGGGGTTCATCAGGATGGCGGCATCCTGGCCGACATTATAGGGGTTCTCCTGGATGAATTTCTTCCACCAGGCGCGCTTGATGTTGTTCTTCAGCTCCACGCCCAGGGGGCCGTAATCCCAGGTGTTGGCCAGTCCGCCGTAAATCTCGCTGCCGGCGTAAACAAACCCGCGGTTCTTACACAGGTTTACCAGGGTATCCATCGATTTTTCGGTATTTTTCATGTTTATACTTTCCTCCTCGGCATAGAACCATAATATAATATTTTACTTCCATAGGGGAAATAAGTCAAGTAAACCCGGCAAAAAAGAGTAACACCTCCCCGCGGTGAAACAGGGAGGCGTAAAAGAACAAATGTTTCATGTGAAACATTTTTACCGGTTCTTTTCCGGGTGCAGGTGGGTTTGCTGCTCCTTCAGCTCCCGGTAAAACACATCCAAAATACCAACATAGCCGGGCTTCCAGGGCTTATTGCGGCCGCAGTAGTGGATAATGACGGTGTTTTGCCGCACCCACTCCAGACTGTGGTGGGGGTGCAGGGGATTGGCATTGTAAAAGGCCAGGATGCGGTCGCTTAAATTATAAAGCTGGCTGTCGATGACCTTGACCCGGCTGCCATACAGCGCGGTAAGGATATCCTGATCCGGCAACAGCAGGGCGTCAAAGTGCTCCAGCGCATACTGCCGCACTGCTGAAAGATCAATCGTCTGCCGCAGGCCGTTTAGCTCCATCAGGATCACACCGGTATTGATATAGGGGACGGGTTCTTCCAGCCCCAGGCGGTGGCTGTTGGCGCGGGTCAGGAGCTCCCGGGTGTGGGTGCAGGCCATAAATAGGTTCCCCTCAAAATCGCTGCGGTACAGCGGTCCCAGTGGGTTGATGACCACAATATCGGCATCCAGGTACAGGATACGGTCCAGCTCCGGGGGAAGCAGCAGGGGCGCGGCCAGCCGGTAGTAGATTTCCTGCGGATAACGGTCGGTTTCCGGGAAGTCCTCGAATAGTTCCCGCGGAACCGAGATAAAGTGCAGGGCAACAGCGGCCGGCACCTGCCGGCAAAGCTGCTGCTGCGTTTCTTCCGCTAAATCGGAGGAGAGGAGGTACACATCATAGTGTTTTTCGCCCCCATGCAGTACTATGGAATCCAGACAATCCAGCAGCGGGCCGGTGTAGCCGCCATTGATGCAAAACAGTAAATTCATGCGGTACCTCTTTGCGGGATCATTCATTCAGGATCTTCATGAATTCCTCGCCGGTGATGGTTTCCTTTTCGTACAGGTACTTGGCCAGCTCGTCCAGCTTTTCCCGCTTTTCGTTCAGGATGCCGGTGGCCTTTTCATGCTGCTTCTTTACGATGGAAATGACCAGCCGGTCGATCTCCGCCTGGGTGCCGGCGGAGCAGGCCAGGGAGGTATCCCCGCCAAGGTACTGGTTGTTCACCGTTTCCAGTGCCACCATATCAAATTCATCGCTCATGCCGTACTGAGTGAGCATGGCACGGGCCAGGCGGGTAGCCTGCTCAATATCATTGGAGGCACCGGTGGTGATGGAACCAAACTTGACTTCCTCCGCGGCGCGGCCGCCGGTGAGGGTAGCGATCTTATTTTCGATCTCCTCTTTGTTCATTAGATAGTGGTTGCCCTCATCCACCTGCATGGTGTAGCCCAAAGCGCCGGAGGTGCGGGGGATAATGGTGATCTTCTGCACCGGGGCAGAGTGGCTTTGGCAGGCAGCCACCAGGGCGTGGCCAATCTCGTGGTAGGAGACGATCCACTTTTCGTGGTCGGTGAGGATGGCATTCTTCTTCTGATAGCCGGCAATGACGACCTCGATGCTCTCCTCCAGGTCGGACTGGGTGACCTTAGTTCGGCCATCCCGTACAGCGCGCAGGGCAGCTTCATTGACGATATTGGCCAGTTCAGCGCCGGAAGCGCCGGAGGCCATGCGGGCGACCGCCAGAAAATCTATATTATCCTCGTGCTCCACCTTTTTGGCGTGGACCTTGAGGATGGCTTCGCGGCCCTGTAAATCGGGCAGCTCCACCGGTACCCGGCGGTCAAAGCGGCCGGGACGGGTCAGCGCGGGATCAAGGGATTCGGGACGGTTGGTAGCCGCCAAAATGATGACGCCGTTATTGCCCTCGAAGCCATCCATTTCGGTCAAAAGCTGGTTGAGGGTCTGCTCGCGCTCATCATTGCCGCCATATTGGCCGCCGCTGCGCTTTTGGCCGATGGCATCGATCTCATCGATGAAAACGATGCAGGGGGCTTTTTCCTTTGCCTGGTCGAACAGATTGCGCACCTTGGAAGCGCCCATGCCCACGAACATTTCTACAAATTCCGAGCCGGAAATGGAGAAGAAGGGCACATTTGCTTCGCCCGCAACTGCCTTTGCCAGCATGGTCTTGCCGGTTCCGGGAGGGCCCACCAGCAGGATCCCTTTGGGCATGGAAGCACCGATGGCCTTATATTTACTGGGGTCATGCAGGTAATTGACGATTTCTTGAAGATTGTCCTTGGCTTCGTCCTCACCTGCCACATCGGCAAAGCGGATCCCTCCGTCGGTAGAGGGAACATAGACCTTGGCGTTGTTGTTGCCCAGCCCGAACATCATGGAATTGGGCCCGCCGCCCATCTTTTCGATCATCTTCTTATAGAGGAGCTGGCCGAGGGCGACAAAAAGCACGACCGGCAGGATCCATGTCAGGAAAAAGCTCATCAGTGGGGAGGCTTCCTCCACAATCTCGGTGGCGAACTGGGCGCCGGAGGCATACAGACGCTCGGTGAGGTTCGGGTCGTCCATCACGCCGGTCTTGTAGACATTCTGGCCGTCTTTATCTGTGAAAAGGATCTGGTTGCTTTCGATCTCCACCTTGCCGATCTCGCCCTTTTCGGTCATGGACATAAAGGTGCCGTAGTCCACTTCCTTGATCTGCTGCCTGGCGATAAGCGGCACGATAAAGGAATTGAACACCATAAGAACCAGCAGGACAATGCAGTAATAGTAAATAAGCGGTTTCTTTGGGGATTTGACTTCTTTCATGGGCAGTTCCTCCGTTTGGATAGCTTGGGTGTCTATCTAAACAAACACCTATTCCATTATATTTTAGTGCGGGAGAAGGGGAAAAGTCAATGCACAGATAGGGGAATTTGTGGCAGAGATGGGCGGGCGGCGGGGAAAATGAGAGGAGGTCAAGGCAGGCCGCAGGCAGGCTGATGTCCGGCGCAGGTAGACTTATGCCTGTCAGGGGCAGCGCAGACAGCCGCGTTTGCCGAGAACATGCGGATGAATCGCTGCGGGAGGTAGCCCTAACAGCTGCTGCCGTGGAAAACTGGGAGGAGTATGGTACAGTATTCATCGGTTATCCCATCTGGTGGGGGATCGCCGCATGGCCGGTAGATGGTTTTGTAACCGGCAATGACTTTACCGGCAAGACAGTCATCCCATTCTGCACCTCGGCGTCCTCTCCGCTGGGACAAAGCGGAGAGCTGCTGGCCAAGCTGGCCGGTACCGGTGATTGGCAGGAGGGACACCGCTTTGGCAGCAGTGCTGCGCAAAGTGAAGTTGCCGCATGGGCTGAGGGATTGGGAATCTCCGGCTGAAGATAGATAGAAAAAAGGGAACCTGTTGGTTCCCTTTTTTGGTGCGCAAAATAGGCCCTGCCGGGTTACGGCAGGGCCTATGCCTATGGTGCGGCTTTTACGGTTGAACAAGAACTTAGATGCCAAGGGGCTTCAGAATCCAGGAGTAGATGAGGCTGAACGCGATGCAGTCAACATCGGTCATGGTGTAGGCGGCCAGGGAGGGCAGGCCCTCGATGACAATCTGTCCAAGGTAGGGTGCGATGATGGCGGGCATCAGGGAGATGAACAGACCGTGGACGATGCTGGCGATAATGGTGCCGCGGCGACCGCCCATTGCATTGGCAAAGATGGCGGCGGTACCACCGGCGAAGAAATTGGACATGATGCCGGGGATGACCATGGGCAGACCGAAAAGGGGCCACAGGAACATGCCGATGACGGTGCCAATGGTGGTGAAGATGAAGCCGTAAACGACGGCATTGGGCGCGAAGGTGAACAGAACCGGGCAGTCAAGTGCGGGACGGGCACCGGGGACGATCTTCTGTGCAATGCCATTGAAGGCGGGAACCAGCTCGGCGATGAGCAGACGAACACCGGTGAGCAGAATGAACAGGCCAACACAGAAGGTGATACCCTGGAGGACAGCGAAGACGATGTAGTTCTTTCCGCCGGCGGCTTCCGCTACTACCTCGGGACCGGCCAGGATGGCAAGCAGCACATAGAGGGGAACCATGACGGAGGCGACTGCAAGGTAGGTATCCTGCAGGAAGGACAGCTTGGGGCTGAACTTGGTATCCTCGGTGGATTTGGAAGCATCGCCGGTCAGCTTGGCAACGCCGGCACTGAGAACATAACCCAAAGTACAGAAGTGACCAAGAGCGATATCATCGCTGCCGGTGATCTTGCGGACGAAGGGCTGTGCCATGGCAGGGAATACGACGCAGCAGATACCACCCAGGATGGCACCGATGCCGATGGCGAGACCGTGGCCGAAGCCGCAAAGGCCCACACCAAAGAGAATGCTGGCCATAGCGATGTAAATGGGCGCTTCACCATTGAGGAAGACATATTTGAGCTTGGTGAAGCGGGCCAGAATCAGGTTTACCGCAAAGATGCCGGCATAAACCAGAGCTATATCACGGCCGACGACTTCATTCTGCATGGCAACAGCCAGAACTGCTTCGATGGACGCGACAGCGCCATCAATGCCGAGGCCGGCAGCAAACCATACGCTGAAGGGTTCCAGAGCGCCAACGATTACATTGGCGCCCGCAGACAGAACCATAAAGCCCATCATGGTCTTGAATGTTCCGCTTAGGCAATCGGCAAAGGGCTTCTTTTGAAGAATGAGACCGAGCAGGGCAACGAGGCCCAGGATAACGGCAGCATTGATAAGAATGTTGTCAATGATAAAATTAAGAATTGCCATAATAACCTCCCTTTTTTATCCTCAGTTTTGAATGGAAAGCCGCATTTGAGGCATTTTATATCCAGCCGTTTTCCTCCAGGATTGGCTGTAATTTTGTTTTGATTTCCTGTTTGCTGATTAGGCTGTTCAGATAAATCTTGTTGGGAAAAGAATTGAATTTATCAAAGTGCGGTTTGAAATTGACACCGGCGATGAGAATATCAGCGGTCTTGGAAGCGGCGGAAAGCATATCGCTGTGATCGACCTTGGCCTGTACACCCAGTTCTTTAAGAACGGCTTCTACGGCCATTTGGCAAACCAGGCTGCTGCCGCAGCCATTGCCACACACCATCAAAATACTAAGCATCTTTGGAATCACCTCCTTTTTGTTATATTTTGGAATAACCTATTGGGATCCGGCCGTGTTATCTAACAAAATATTGCAGATATACACTAGAACACCAACTGATTTTGCAATAAATTACAAATAGAATCTCTTTTTCTTATAAACACATTAACATTTCATCCATACAATGTCAACAGTTTTAGTCAGAAAGCATAAAAAACCGCAGATTGACCAAATAAACGCATCTATTTTCGCATAATACGACAAAAGAAAAGGGCAATAATAATTATTTCATTGCAAAGTATTGCAATAGTTTGCAATATGCCCTATAATGGAGACAGTTACTGCGAAAATGGAGGGAAGAAAGTGCTATTAAAAGAAATTGTGGAAGGGAAGCGTTATGCATTCTATAAAGAGGCTGCCGACTGGAAGGATGCCATAAAAAAGAGCTGCTCCCCCCTGGTGGCAACAAACTGTGCCACAGAGGAATATGCGCAGCGCATTATAGAATGTGTGGAGGAACTGGGCCCCTATATCGTGATCGTGCCGGGACTGGCGATTCCGCATTCCACCAAAGGCTCCCCCGGTGTGCAGAAAACATCGATTGCATTTGCAAAGTTTGAAACACCGGTGCGTTTTGATGAAAACGACCTGGATAAAGATGCTGCCCTGTTTTTTACCCTGGCGGCGGTGGATGAGGAAGAGCATCTGAAGAACATGCGGCAGCTGTTTCTGATTCTTTCCGATGAGGAACTGCTGGAAAAGCTGGCACAGGCGAACACCGCAGAAGAGCTTTTGGAGCTGGATCAGTTACTTTCCTGATTGAGGGCCCTCACCAGTTCTAACGGCGTTTTTATTGTGGCCAGGGGTTCTTTGGCACTACCAAACCCATAGGCCGCATGGATGAAGGGACATCCGGCCAGCTTGGCGCTGGCTTCGTCCATTTTGGTATCGCCGATATAGACGGGGGCGGCCAACTGATGGCGGGTGATGATATCCCGGATATTTTCGGCCTTTGGTTTTTGGCTGCGTCCCTCGCATTCGTAGTCGGTAAAGTACTGCTGAAACCCAGTAAACCGGAAGAAGCTTTCGATATAACCATTCTGGCAATTGCTGACCAGGAACAACGGGTGCCGGCGGGAAAGCGCTTGGAGCATTTCTTCCACACCGGGGTAGACGATGCCGCCGTGGGTGGAAAGGTAATCGCATTCTTCCTTTCCGCAGACCTCAAAGATATAGGCAGGATCTTCCCCGATGCCGGTAAACAGGGCGCGCGCGATTTCGGAGGCAGTCATCCCCATGATGCTTTGGATCTCGGAAAGGGAGGGCGCTTCTTTAATACCAAACCGCCGGGTAAGTGTTAGATGCCAGCTTTCGGCAACACTGCGGCAGGAATCCCACAGAGTCCCATCCAGGTCGAATATGATCCCATCGAATTTCATAATAAAGCCCTCTTTTCATCGCAAAATGTTTCCGGTTCTTTTGCTGCTTTACAATCTACCACAGGATATCCTCATTTTTCAAGAGGTGGAATAAAAAATTTCGGGAGGAGTTTTTCAATGATCGACACAAGCAACTCTATTTTTTGGAAGGAGATTTTTGAGCAACCAGAGGCGGTAGCGAACTGTCTGGCGGCTAACCGTGAGGTGTGTAAACAGATCGCTGCCGAGGTAAAAGAAAGGAATATCAAGACCGTTGTGCTGGTTGGCCGAGGCTCCAGCGACCATGCAAACCTGGTGGGACGGTATCTGTTTGAGGCTAAGTGCGGGATGGTAACCAGCATCAGTGCCCCCAGTGTGGTTACAGCGTACAAATCCGCGCCGGATTATTCCAATGTACTGATGATTGCGGTTTCTCAGTCCGGCGGTGCCCAGGATATCTATGAGGTGATGAAGGCCTGCGATGAACAGGGCGGCATCTGTGTCAGCGTGACCAATGTGGAAGGTTCCCTGATGACGCAGGTGGGTAAATATAAGATCAATAACCACTGCGGGCCCGAAAACAGCGTAACGGCCGGCAAATCCTACATGACACAGGTCATGGTGCTGACGATGATTGCTGCCTATATTTCGGAAGATTCGGAGCTGCTGCATACCCTGGATATAGCGCCCGAGATCATTTCCGAATCACTGGCAGTGCTGGAAAGCCAGGTGCGGGAGGTGGTGCGGTTCTACCGGGAAACCGAGCATATGATGGTCCTCGGCCGTGGGCTGATGGATGCCCTGGCCAATGAAACGGAGTTGAAAATTCAGGAGACCAGCTACCTGGATGCTCGCTGCTACGGCTCGGCGGATTACCGCCATGGCCCGATTGCGACAGCCCAGCGGTTTGTACCCTATCTGTTCTTCCTGGCGGATGAAAAGACCGACTACTGTGCGGAGGCACTGCTGCACCGCCTAAAGGAGGAGAGCAATATCTGGTGTACCGTTGTGACGAATAAGGAGAAGTACCTATCGTTGGGCGATACAAGTGTGCTGCTTCCTGTGAAATATGATGGCATTCGGGCGGTATTTTCCGGCGCCGTATTCTCACAGATGTTTGCCTGTTTGTGCAGCCTCTCCCGGGAATACGACCCGGACCACCCAAAGGGTGTAAGCAAGAAAACCGTAACAGTCTAAAAAAGCTGAAAAAATCGATGCAGAAAGGACGGAAGTTGAATGGATAGCAATGCCCTTTCCATGCTGAAATACATCATGGAAACACCGGCGCAGGTCCGCAGCAATATCAAAAATGCCGAGTCCCTTACGGCCAAGATGGTATCGCTTTTTGCGGCCAGGCCCTACAAGAGCGTCTGGTTGGTGGCCTGTGGCTCCAGCTGTAATGCGGCCCATTGCGCACGGTATTATATGCGGGAATACCTTGGAGTTGAGGTAAAGGTCATTACGCCGTTTACCTTTAACCACTATGAACATGACATGGACAAGGACGACTTTGTGGTCTGTATTTCCCAAAGCGGGTGCAGCACCAATACTGTCGAATCCCTGCGCCTGTGTAAAAAGCTTGGGGTCCCCGCGATAGGCCTGACAGGAAATGTTCACTCCGATTTTGAGCGGGAGGCCGATGATGTGGTGGACTATGGCCTGGGAGAAGAAAAGCTGGACTTTGTATCCAAGGGTGTAGTCACGCTGATGGTATTCCTGATGTTGTTTGCGCTGTATGCAGCGCGTGCCCAGGGAAGGATAAACAACGAACAGGTGGAAACGGAAAAGGCACAGATGCTGCTGGGCATAGATAATTATGAAGAGCAGATCAGGAACTTCCCGGCATACTTCGAGGCCAACAAGCAGAAGTTGCTCTCGATGGAACGGGTGTATGTGATTGGGGCGGGCGCGAACTACGGCACGGCCCTGGAAGGTGCGGTGAAGATTGGCGAGACGGTACATATTGTAGCCGTTGGCTATGAGGTGGACGAGGCCATCCATGGACCGCAGATCCAGCTGACCCCCAATTACAATTTCATTTTTATTGATCCGGGCGATGAAACCGCCCCGCGGATCCAGCAATCCTATAAGGCGGCACGGGCCATGACGGATCGAGTGTTTATCCTAAGCAATAACCCCGAGATAACTGGGAAAGAAGTGATGCGTGTGACACATGCCATCAAGGAAAAGCTGACCCCGCTGTATACACTGGCTTTCATCCAGTTGATCTCGTACTATGTGGCGGAAACCAATTCCACCTGGAAACAGCACCCGCTGATGAAGGACTATAAGGAGATTCTTTCGGGGAAATCGGCCACATACCAGGCATACGACTGCACATGATGCGGTCTTAATATCGAAAACTTATTTTTAGGAGGTATATTATGGATGCAAAAGAGCTGAGAAAATTGAAAAAGTTTTCTGCCCAGCTGCGCATTGACCAGCTGGAAATGTTCAAGCAGCGCGGGATGGGGCATATCGGCGGCTGCCTTTCCGTGACGGAGCTCATCAGTGTACTGTACGGAAAACAGATGAAGGTTGACCCCAAGAATCCCAACTGGGAGGGGCGTGACTACCTGGTAATGAGCAAGGGCCATGCCGCGCCGGCGGTGGAGGCCGCTTTGGCGGAGCTGGGATTCTTTGATAAAAAGCTGCTGCTGACAATGGATGATATCGGCACTAGGATCCCGAGCCATGTGGACCGCCTGCTGACCCCCGGTATCGATGTGACCTGCGGTTCTCTGGGACAGGGTGCCAGCGTGGCGGCCGGTATTGCGTATGGACTAAAGCATGCAGGCATCACCGATCAGTATGTCTATGTATGCATCGGTGATGGGGAGCTGAACGAAGGACAGAACTGGGAGGCATTCCAGTTTATGGCCCATAATAAGCTGAACAACTGCATCGTGTTCATCGATAATAACAAGCGCCAGCACGATGGTTACTGCGATGAGGTCCTGAAGCCCTTCAGCTATGAAGAAAAGATGAAGGCTTTCGGTTTCTGGTGCAAGACCGTTGATGGTGCCAGTGAGGAAGCCATCGATGATGGCATCAATGAGGCGAAGGCAGTAAAAGACCAGGCGGTTTGCATTGTTCTGGATACCATCAAGGGCCAGGGTGTCAAGTACTATGAGGAAATGCCGGATAACCATGCACCGAAGGTATTTGAGGAAGGCCGGGCTGTAATTGATGCCGCAATTCTTGAACTGAGAAAAATAACGGAGGAGGAATAAGCAATGCTGAAGGAAAATAGGACTCTTGGCGGCGAGCTCCGCAACCAACTGGTTGCAACCGTAACGGAAATGCTGGAAAAAGACGACCGCATTATGGTACTGGATGCAGATTTGGGTGGCGCTTCTTTTTTCCTGCGCTTTAAGAAATCCCATCCCGACCGCTTTGTAGACTGCGGTATTTGTGAGGCGAATATGGTGGGCGTGGCGGCCGGACTCTCTCTGCGCGGCTATATCCCGGTGGTACACACCATGTCGGCTTTTGTGGCCCGCCGTGCGTTGGATCAGCTGTACATCTCCTGCGCTTACCAGAACAATACCATCAATGTATTTGGTTCGGATCCCGGCATCTGCTCCGGTTTTGATGGCGGTACCCACACCTGTTTTGAAGACCTGGCCATTATGAGAACCATTCCCCATGCCATTGTGTGCGATCCCTGTGATCAGGTGCAGCTGGACTGGATGGTTCGGGAGTGCCTTTCCCGCAATGATGGTGCCATCCATTATATCCGCGCGTACCGCAAGAATGTTACCGAGGTCTATGAGCCCGGTACCAAGTTCGAGCTGGGCAAGGGCAAGGTCCTTATCCCCGGTGATGAGGTGCTGCTGGTCGGCAGCGGTTACCTAATGGGCGATGCCCTGACTGCGGCGGAAGAGCTGAGAGCGCAGGGTATCAGCGTGGAAGTGGTTGATCCGGTTACCATTAAGCCTTTCGATGAGGAGCTGATCCTGAACGAGACAAAGGGCAAGAAGCTGGTCGTTACCTACGAGAACCACGGTACGGTAAATGGTATCGGTAGCGCTGTGGCGGATGTGCTGGCCAAGAACGGTGCAGGTGTGCCGCTGCTGAAGCTCGGCGCTACTGAGATCTTTGGACAGGTAGGTATGGTCGACCTGCTGAAGGAAGCATACAAGCTTACCGCAAAGGATGCTGTTGCCGAAATTCTGAAGGCCTGGCATAAAGTAAATTAAAGAAACAGGCATCCGGGTCGGTGAACCCGGATGCCTATTCCCTAAAACAGTTATTCTTTTACGATGGTAAAATTCGAAGGAAAACCGATAGAGAGGTTTTCCGGCTCGTAGATAATGATGTTATCAAACGAGCTTAGCGAGGCGAAGCGACATACGCTGGTCTTTCCAATTTTACTGGAGTCGGCCAGCAATACGCTTTTATCGGCACACCGCATGGCAACCTCCTTTACCGGGACGGTTTCGATATCGTCATTATAGGCCAGCTGGTTATTTAGCTCGATACCGGAGCAGCCGAAAAAGGCGTAATCAAAGTGAAACTGCGAGATCATTTTTTCGGCGTAGGTGCCCACGGTGCTTTCGTGGAAATGCATGTATCTTCCGCCGATCAGGAAGATGTCCATATCCATGTTATACAGCTTCCGGGGGATCAGAAGATTGGGTGTGACGATTTTAATGCGTTTATCTTGAATGAAATCGATAAGCTGGGCGACGGAAGTTCCGCCATCCAGGAAAATACATTGACCGTCCTGAATTAGGCTTGCGGCGGCTTTGGCGATCACATTCTTTTCTTCCATATGCTCCGTCAGTTTTTCGCTGGTGATCAGCGGTGCAACATTTCCCAGGGGGGACCCGCTGGTTTTGGTTGCGCCTGCACGCACTCTCAGTGCCAGGCCTTTTTGCTCCAGCCGTTCAAAGTCTCTCCGGATCGTTGCTTCAGATACATTTAGACTGGCGGCAATCTCCTTGATGGTAACGGTCGTTTCGGCCTCCAGCTTTTGCAGGATATAATCCATTCGCTCTGTTGCAATCATATAAAAACTCCTTTGATCCCGATATTCAGCAGGCGCTTTTTCGATAAATCAAAACGCCTCAAAAAGATTCCTTTGGACAATGAGCCCCAAAATCAAGGTGGGATAATTTATATTATTAGAATACATCAAAATTGAAAGATAAACAAGCAAATTCTCAAATATTCTGCAAACTATCTTGGATTTGTGAAAAGAATACGCAAAATGTGACAAGTACTTTATCAAAGCTTTCATTATAAAGGAAGAACAAAAAACGAGGAGGGCAATTCAGATGAATTATCCGGCTTACATATCACCTTCAATTGCGTGCTGCCCGCTGGAGTGCCTGGAAGAGCATGTGCACCGCCTGGAGCAGCTAGGGATAGAGATGTTGCATGTAGATATTATGGACGGGAATTTTGTGGCAAATTATTGCCTAGGAACGGAATTTATTCCCTTGTTGCACAGGATAACAAAGCTCCCCTTGGATATTCATTTGATGATCCAGCGTCCCGACCAAAAGCTGTCGTTCATCCCATTTGAGAGCGGGGATTATGTAACTATCCATGCCGAAAGCACACCGCATATTCAAAAAACACTGGCGGAAATACGCCGGCGTGGGGCGAAGGCGGGACTTGCGCTGAATCCCGCAACGCCCCTGGATTATTGCCGCTGGATGCTTCCGGATATTGATTTGCTGCTGGTAATGACCATCAATCCGGGATTTGCCGGACAAAAGCTAGTTCCCCAGACGCTGGATAAAATACGGTGCGCAAAGGAACTGTTGGAGCGGGCTGGAAGTACGGTCCTCATCGAAACGGATGGGAATGTGTCTTTTATCAATGCGGAGAAAATGCGCCGTGCTGGAACAAATATATTTGTAGCGGGGACTTCCAGCCTATATACTAAGGAAGGAACCCTGGAGGAGAACTATCGAAAACTTCGTTGCGCCATTGCGCAGGGGGAGGAGCACACAAAATGATTTACAAAGGGAATCCGGTATCTGCTGGCATAGCAATCGGCAGTGCCTTTGTGTACGATCCCAAGATTCTGACTGCTCCGGAGGATGCACCGGTGCTTCCGATGGAATGTGAACTGGAACGCTATGAAAACGCGGTGCAAGCAGCGCAGGCAAAGCTGCGGGAAATACAGGCCGCCTTTACTGGTAAGGATGATGATAAGGCGGAGATTTTCAGTGCACACCTGGATATGGTGGACGATGAAGAAATCTCCGAGGAGATCCGTTCGGCTATTCATGCCGGTACCGGTGCGGCAAAGGCGGTGGAACAGGTATACCAGCGGTATGCAGATCTGTTGGCAGCCCTGGATGATGACTTTATGGTGCAAAGGGCGCATGACTTGTTGGATGTGCAGCAGAGGCTCTTGCGCATCCTACTTGGTGCCCTGGAACAGAATCTTTCCCGGCTGGATGGCCCGGTAATCGTCATATGCGATGATCTAATGCCTTCGGATACGGCGACTATGGACCGGGCAAATGTGCTAGGCATCGTTGCCCAAAAGGGCGGCTATACCTCACATTCGGCCATCATTGCCCGCGGGTGGGGCATCCCGGCGGTGCTGGGTATCCCCGATATTATGAGCTGTGTTTCTTCGGGGGATACGATCGTGCTGGATGCCATTGCGGGGAATTTGCACAGCGAGCCCACTCCGCAGGAGCAGCAAAATGCCGCTGCACAGCAGACTATGTTTATGGAACAAAAGAGTATAAGCGATAAGTTTCTGTATGCTCCGGGCAGGACCCTTGATGGTGTTCCGGTGGAGATTGGCCTAAATATGGGCAAGCCTGCGCCGGAGGTGCTGGAGACTTCCACCGCAACGGATTATGTGGGCCTGCTTCGTACGGAGTTTCTTTATATGGAATCAGACCACATGCCTACGGAGGAAGAGCAGTTTGCAGCTTATAAAAAGGTGCTTCTGGAATATGGGGAGCGCCCGGTGACTCTGCGGACGCTGGATATCGGTGGGGATAAGTCACTCCCTTATTTCGCGCTTCCCAGGGAAGATAACCCCTTTTTGGGTATTCGCGCACTAAGGCTTTGCTTTGAAAATGAGGATATTATGCGCACCCAGCTTCGCGCGGCGCTGCGGGCTTCTGTGTACGGAACGCTATGGCTGATGTTCCCCATGGTCTCTGGCCTTGAAGACTTTACAAAAGCGCGTATAATTGTACTGGAAGAAAAAGAGCGCCTGTGGCAAAGCGGTGTGGCAGTGAGTGATCATATTAAGCTTGGCGTTATGATAGAAACCCCGGCGGCGGTGATGATGGCGGATCAGCTGGCAAAGCAGGTGGATTTTGCCTCCATCGGCAGCAATGACCTGTGTCAGTATCTTACTGCGGCTGACCGGATGAATCCTGCGGTGGCGCAGTACTGCCGTTCTTCCCATCCAGCCATTTATAGGGCAATCGCGATGACGATCCAAGCTTTCCGCAAGGAGAATAAGCCGCTTTCGATCTGCGGCGAGTTGGGCGGCGATAAAAATGCTGCTTGTGTGCTGGTTGGTATGGGGATGCGTAAGCTTTCAATGTCCATCCATGCGGTGCCGGGTGTCAAACAAATGCTATCTCGCTACGAGTTACCCTATTTGGAAACATTGGCAGAAGCGGTGCTGCAATGTGCGAATGCTGATGAAGTTGAGCGGTGTATGGGCGAATTTCTGCACGGCTAAGTGATTGACAGTATTCTTGTAAGGAGAAGGGTGAGACTATGTATCAGAGAAAAACGACCATTATTAATCGTACAGGGATTCACGCAAGGCCGGCATCGGTCTTTGTGAATGAGGCAAAAAAATTTCAATCCAATATTACCATCTGCAATTTGAGCCTAAATGAGCAGAATAACACCGCAAACGCAAAGTCCATTATCAAGGTGCTGACACTGGCCCTGTCACAGGGCTCGGAGGTGGAAGTGAGTGCTGAAGGTGTAGACGAAAAGGAAGCAGTCGATGTTCTGATTGAATTGATCGACAGCGGTTTTGGTGAAACCTGATTAGCTGACTTAGTTAGCAAAGTATTTTAAGAAATGGGGTCGCTGACTCCATCGGCAGTAAAAACATTTAGGGAAAAAGGTGCCCGCTTCATCCACGCCCTCACCTGTGAGGAAGATATGGGAAAACGCAAGGTGAAGAATTCTCTGCCTCCGGCAGCGCTCGAGAAAAAAGCCCAAAGCAAGCGCACATTGCTTAATACCGCAAAAGACCGCCCCGAAAGGCGGTCTTTCGATTTGGTCGGAGTGAGGTGATTCGAACACCCGGCATCTTCGGCATCGCCGCCCCTTGCGGTTCCCGAAATTCTGCTGTGCTGCGCCGCAGAATTTCGACCGCTGCGCCTTTTTTCTCTCGCTTTCTCTGCCTCCGGCAGCGCTCGAGAAAAAAGCCCAAAGCAAGCGCACATTGCTTAATACCGCAAAAGACCGCCCCGAAAGGCGGTCTTTCCTGTATGGTCCGAGTGTAATTATAGGATCTCAAAAAACACAGATATATCAATGGTTTGCTGGCAGTCGGCAAGAGGTATTCATCCTTAAAATCTTAAAATTCGAGAACAACGCCGCCCAACAGGACAACGGGCGGCATTATCATAATCGTTGGGAGGGTTGTTTACCGATTGAATTAATCCACTGGTTAGTGTGATCACAACCCATCCAAGTTTTGTCAAAAGATTGCTTCTACGCACGGGAGAAATAGGAACTTTTTAATGCCTGCTGATCAGAATATTTTACTCAGCTCCCATCCCCAAGGCTTTTCGTAAAAGTCATCATTTATAATTTTCGCTTGGAATATCTGTCCGATAGTTATAACATCGTGTATGTCTTCAATATACTGTTTGGCTATTCTCGAAATATAAATTGCCCCACAGTTGCGAGCATCATCTGTTTTTATCACAACATCAATCGAATAAGGTTTAATAGCAGTTACAGTACAGTGAACAATATCTCCCTTCTTCAAAAAAGCGTTATCTTTAGTAGCTTTTGTCTGGCGTTCTGCAACGCTAATCATAGCAACTGTTATCTCTTTTGAGCGGTGTCGCTCAGAAACTGGGATGTCGGGGCATTCACCACACGCACTATCTAAGCATGTTACAGCAGCATCTAGTATTCGTTTCATTTCGGCATCGTTTCTCATAATTCCCCATAGCTTCTTGCAAATCTTCTGCTGTTGCCGAGCTTGTCCGAATACAACTGAACTTTCTGCAATTAGTGAGCGCATAGCGCAAATTAAGTGAAACTTGAACTTCTTGTATTTTCTGTCTAAAACATTATTGCGAATCTGAACATCAACATAGTAACTAAAGTACGCTGCACAGAAATAAGGTTCATAATCATCTGTATCAAGGAACAGCCGATTATTGTATGCACGAAGTAGTTCTCCGTAATAGCGGTGAGTGCTATGAGGCTCATTCAAGAACATTGCCAAGTATGATTGAATTTGCTGAGTAAGCGTGACAACTCTATTTTTGCTGACACTATCATTGAGATCATACTGTTTAGACCGTCGCTCATAGTAAAGACGATAAGGATTGGAAACAGAATCGTAGTAGTCTTGTAGACGCTTATGAAAATGCTTCGTAGCAGCAAAAGCTTCAGACTTCACTTCTGTCTGGCGATTTGTTGTATAAATAACTCGGTCAGAAACATTTTCATTTGTAACTTCGATGAGTTTTACCATAACAAAGGAATCATCCCTTAGAAATTTTCTGTTGTCAAACAAAACATAACTTGTTTGACAACCGTTTACGATTTGATAGTCATATATTTCAATTTGATCCCCTACAGGTGTAATGCTTTTCGCTACTATAGTAATGCCGTTATTAAGCAAGCCGAATCTTGCCTGATCTTCACTATTCTTGAGGGTATCTTGAATCTCGGAGTTAACAATGTTGTAGCCTTGGAAATCTCGAACATTATCCTCAAAAATATTAGTCAGCATATTATTATCGCTATCGGTAAGAATGGCTATAAAATCTTTGCATTTCACGAGTCCCAAGAAAGCTTGTTTCACACCGTCAATGGGGGGAAATGTTACCTTTTTCTCCATCGCAAAGGATCTACTGACTTTCTTTTTAAGTTCTTTGTAGGTCGTAATGATTTTCTCCGAATCGTAAGGGAAAAATGTAACCGAAGTAAAATTTTGTGTATCAATTAGCGGCTGAATATCAAGAGTTACTCTAGCCCTTAGATCGTTACCTTCATTCCATTTTCCGCAGCAAACATAGTATAAATCCAACACCGGTGCACTAGTCATGTCAATGCTATGCTTATAAATCTCGTCTTTGAGCATTATCAAATTATCCATTTTTTCATTTGTTTTTGGACGAAGATTTTCCGGAGCAAAAAAAGCCTTAACTCCGTAAATGAAAGTTCCAATTTCATCCCCGTCAAAATGCTCGCTGGTTTTGGCTTGAATGAATATAAATCGGACATCTAGCGACTTGGCCTCGCTTAAAATTGACTCCAATTCGTCAACACTTGTGATAACTCTACCATTTACGCATATAGCTACACCATCTAATCTTTTCTCGCCCGGATCAGTCATTATATCAGAAGGATCAAACCGTTCATTGGAGTATTTGTTTACAATACACTTGTTTGCAAAATGCTCAAAAGCTGTTTCGGTATCGAGACGCTCAATCGAGTATTCCGTTTTATGAATGTTCAGAAAGTTCTCTATAATTTTATTCATAAACTTTGCTCCTTTACTGAATCGTTCTAATTATATATTGTAATGTAAATTGCAAAAAATCTCAACAGTAAAATCGAAAATTCTTGTGAAAAAATACAGCTTATGGGACTAAAGCTGATATTTGTATTGTATTCGAAAGGAGGTTTTCTGCTGCCAGCCATCAGGCTGGCTTTTTTCATTTCACGACAAAGGAGGTTTTTAAGTGACAGACAACAAAAAGACCATTGGCCCCGATGTGGGTACTCCCACCGAGGCCCCGGAGCAGCCCAGCCCCGCTCCCAATCTGGCCGACACCACCGCTCCCGCCCCGCTGGGGCCGGAGGAACTGACCGTAGAGGAACAGCTCATTTTGGAGCATGAGGGGCAGGCGGCGCTCTTTGAAATGAGCGAGGCCGTGCCTGATCCCGCCGACGCTGTTACCCATGCCGAGGTGGAGGAGCCTGCCGCTCCCGAAGTCCCCAAGGCTGAAAAGGAACAGGCGCAGCTGCCTGATCCCGGCAAGGACGATCCCGCCCCGGCACATTCCGGCAAGGTGGTGGATTTTGCCGCTGCCCGTGACGAGGCAGTCAAGGAAGAGAAAAAGGCGGTCAAGCAGAAGCCACCCAACGAAAAGAACAAGGCTGCCAAGCCCGGCAGGGGGCGTCCGCCCAAGGATGGTAAGGCCGCTCCCGATAAGGCCAAGCCGTCCAAACCTCGGGACAAAAAGTCCCAAAACAAGCCCACTCCGGAGAAGCCTGCCGTGGATAAGAGCGGCGCTCCCGCTGGTGCGGAGGTCACGCCAGAGCCGTCTGCGCCCCGTGACGCCACCCGTGCCGAAAAAGAGGAAATCGTCTATCTCAACCTGTCTGACCTGCACCCGTTCAAAAATCATCCCTTTGGTGTCCGGGACGACGCGGAGATGCAGGGGCTTGTAGAGTCGGTCAAGGCGGCGGGTGTCAATCAGCCTGCGCTGGTGCGTCCCCGTGAGGATGGCGGCTATGAGATCATCGCAGGCCACCGCCGCCAGCGGGCAAGCGAGCTTGCCGGATTTGCGAATATGCCGTGTATCGTCCGCAACATGACGGACGATGAAGCCATCCTCGCCATGACGGATGACAACCTCCGCCACCGTGAGCGTATTTTGCCCACGGAAAAGGCGCAGTCGCTGAAAATGCAGGTGGAGGCCATCAAGCACCAAGGCTCCCGCCCCGGTGAGGAGGACAAGGACGCCGGAAAACGCTCCACGCAGGTCGTGGGAGATCGCAACGGCATGAACTACAAGCAGGTGCAGCGGTATATCCGCCTGACCGAGCTTGTGCCGGATTTGCAGAAAATGGTGGACGAGAAAAAGCTGGCGTTCACCCCGGCGGTGGAGATCTCATTCATCCGCCCCAAAAATCAGAGGTATATCGCTGTGTCCATCGAGGGGCAGCAGTCCTCGCCCTCGCTGTCGCAGGCACAGAAAATGCGGGAGCTGGACAAGGACGGCAAACTCAACGGCGATGTGATCGACGGTATTCTGTCGCAGGAGAAAAAGGAGGTAGACAAGGTGATCATCAATAGTGCGGAACTGGAAAAGTATTTCGGCAAGGACAAGTCCCCGAGAGAAATGAAGGACAAGATCATTTCTCTGCTGGATGACTGGAAGGCCAAGCAGCCGCCCGAGCTGGGCAAGCCCGAAAAGAAAACGGATCTGGAAAAGTGACCTTGGGACTTTTTGTCCCGAGGTCTTTCGTTTATGAATGGAGGTTTTCACAATGAAACGACCCCTTGCGTACATTACCGCCGCGTGGTGCGGCAGCGACCACGAAAACATGAAGCTGGCGGCACAGTATTGCCGCACGGTGTATGAGGCGGGCTTTTCGCCCATCTGCCCGACGCTCTATCAGCCGCTTTTCCTCAATGACGCCGTTCCCGAGGAACATAAGAGCGGCATCGACATGGGGCGCGACCTGCTCCGCCGCTCTCATGTGCTGGTGGTGTGCGGTCATACCGTCACCGAGGCCATGAAGAACGACATCGCCGTTGCCCAGCGGCTCGGGATCACCGCCACCACCCTTGAGGGCATATTGACCGTCAAGGGACAGGGGCGCAGATAAGATGACGGCGCTCCGGCTGGGGAGCCTGTTCGACGGGATCGGCGTATTCCCGCTGGCGGCGGTGCGCTGCGGCATTGAGCCGATATGGGCAAGCGAGATCGAAAAAGCCCCTATCTCCATCACCAAGCGCCACTTTCCCGATATGGTTCACTTGGGGGATGTGACAAAGCTGGACGGGCGGGATCTCCCGCCCGTCCATATCATCA
>OIWM01001446.1_pt1 | contig 23222 bp, 18 predicted proteins | sample 1587451 | NCBI WGS metagenome assembly OIWM01 (sample SAMEA3888907, study PRJEB22519) | human gut metagenome | biome: human gut; feature: human-associated habitat; material: faeces | place: Denmark | collected 2011
CTTTTCTTCTACCATGAATAAACAGTTTGTCTTTTTACCTGCTTCATGAACATCATATGCTTTTACATCTTTATAGCTGAAGAATTGTCCTAAGCTGACAACACCTTCTTCACCAATACCATCTCTTTGTAATAAAAACATAATAATACAAAATTCTGTCGCAAATAAGCGAACAAAATCTAATACCGTTTGGCAAAAAATAATTGTTACAATTGACATAACTCCTGCTACAGCAAAAATAATACGTGAGAAGTTCCATGATTTATCTTTAATTGTAATTTGTTTCTTTGTCTTTAAATAACCTGTTAATAGCCAAGTTCCTAAACCACCAAATATCAATATAATTACTATATTACTAGCTTCATTCATTTAAAATACCTCATTCCATTTCTATGATAATATGCTAAAATCTTATTTCTATCAAGTTGAAGAAAGACAGCCTCTTAAAAAATATAGACTCAATAGGATCTACCCTAATGAGTCTATATTATCATCTTTTTTATTTGACTGTAATTACATAGTCATGATCATCAGCATCCACGACGATTGTCTTATTTTGAAGATCTGGTTCTTCAATAATCTTTCTAGCAACCATTGTTTCGATAGTTCTTTGGATATGACGTTTCATTGGTCTAGCACCAAATGCTTCATCAGTACCTAAAGAGATAATTCTTTCTTTCGCTTTATCCGTAATTTCAAGCTTGATGTCTTTTTCATTTAGACGTTTAGCAAGTTGACTTAAGAACTTGTCAGCAATCTTCTTCATAACATTTTCATTTAATGGGTTGAAAATAATTACTTCATCAATACGGTTTACAAATTCTGGTTTAAAGAAGTTACGTACTTCTTCACGATAATGCTCTTCACGAGCCACTTTATCTGTATCAAAGGCATATTGAGAACCTAAGTTACTTGTCATGATAATAATTGTATTCTTGAAGTCTACTGTAACACCTTTGGAATCAGTAATACGACCATCATCAAGAATTTGTAACAAGATATTAAATACATCTGGATGAGCTTTTTCAACTTCATCAAGCAAGACAATTGAATATGGATTACGACGAACAGCTTCTGTTAACTGTCCACCTTCATCGTATCCAACATATCCTGGAGGAGCACCAATTAGTCTAGAAACTGAGAACTTCTCCATATATTCAGACATATCAATACGAACAATCTTATTTTCATCATCAAATAACTGTTCAGCTAAAGCTTTAGCAACTTCTGTTTTACCAACACCTGTAGGGCCTAAGAACAAGAAGGAACCAAGTGGTCTATTTTCATCCTGAATCTGAGCTTTAGAACGCATTATTGCATCAGAAACAAGCTTTAATGCTTCATCTTGACCGATGACTCTCTTTCTTAAAGCATCTTCAAGGTGTAATAACTTCTGTCTTTCACTGCTCATTAATCTGCTCACTTCAATATGAGTCCATCTTGAAACAATCTTCGCAATCATCTCTTCATCAACAACCTGTTGAATCATTGTATCTTGCTGTTCAATTGTAGAAGCATCTTGAATCTTCTTTTCAAGTTGAGGAATTGTTTCATATTTTAATTTCGCAGCTTTTTCATAGTCGATATCATTTTGAGCTTGTGTTAATTGCAGTTTAGCTGTTTCAAGTTGTTCCTTATAGGATTTAACTGCGTCTAGTTCTGCCTTTTCTTTTTGCCACTTTGAGAATTTAATTTCTTTTTCTTCTTTCAAATTGGCAAGTTCTTTATCAATATCATTCTTTCTTTCTACAGTCTTAGGATCATCTTCATCATGAAGTGAAGTTTCTTCAATTTGAAGCGTCATAATCTTACGATTAAGTTCATCAAGATCAGCAGGCATAGAATCCATTTCTACACGGATACATGCACAAGCTTCATCAATTAAGTCAATTGCTTTATCTGGCAAAAATCTATCAGTAATATAACGATTACTTAATACTGCTGCTGCAACAATAGCTTCATCCTTGATTTCTACACCATGATGACTTTCAAAACGATCTTTCAGACCACGAAGAATAGAAATAGTATCTTCAACTGTAGGTTCAGATACCATAATCTTCTGGAATCTACGTTCAAGAGCTCTATCTTTTTCAATATACTTACGATATTCATCAAAAGTAGTTGCACCAATACACTTTAATTCACCACGAGCGAGCATTGGTTTTAAAAGGTTAGCCGCATCCATTGAACCTTCTGTTTTACCAGCACCTACAAGATTATGAATTTCATCAATGAAGAGAATAATATTTCCATCCGCCTTCTTAACTTCATTTAAGACGCCTTTTAATCTCTCTTCAAATTCACCTCTGTATTTAGCGCCAGCAATTAAAGCACCCATATCAAGTTCTACAAGACGCTTATCTTTTAATCCTAGAGGTACATCCCCTTTATAAATACGCCAAGCTAAACCTTCTACGATAGCTGTTTTACCAACGCCAGGTTCACCAATCAAAACTGGGTTATTCTTTGTTTTACGAGATAGTATTTCTATAACACGACGGATTTCTTCATCTCTGCCAATAACAGGATCAATCTTTCCATCTTTTACATCCTGTACTAAGTCATGGCCAAACTTCTTAAGTGCATCAAGTTGAGCTTCGCCACCCTTGTCATTCATAGACATGCCATTTCTTCTATCAAGTTCTGCTTTTAATACATCACTTGCTTTAATGTTATAACGATTCAAGAAATCTTTTACAAAACTTGAACCTGTCTCAAACATACCTGTTAAGTATGTACCAGAAGACATATAAGTATCATTTTGTTTCTTCATTTCATCTAATGCTTTACTGTAAGCATCCGCAACGAAACGAGAAATATTAGGTTGTGATGAAGAACTGGATGATGGTAATCGACGAATATAGTTTTCAGTAAACTTCAAGGCATCTTCTTTATCAATGCCTAAACGACTCCAAATCCCATCTAGACCATTATCTTCAAGCATGCTGGCAATAATATGTTCAATACATAATTCGCTGTTATGATTTTCTTGAGCTTTTGTAAATGCAGACATAATAATTGCCTGTAAAGCCTCTGTCATTTTTTCAATATCCATACTTGTCACCTCCTAACAAAGGTAATCATAAAATTTAATTAAAACGTTTTTTCATTTTGCTCCAAAAGCTGCCTTTTCCATTTGAATTTTGTAGCTCTTGAAGTTCTGCATATAATTCTTTTTCACGTGCTGTAAGCTTTTTGTCAATTGTGATTTCAATTGTACATAGTTCATCACCTTGCAAACCGCCACGCATATCGGGAACACCTTTTCCTCTTAACTTTAAAATTGTTCCATCTTGTGTTCCTGCAGGTATCTTCATAGATACTTCACCATGAATTGTAGGAACATCTATTGTTGTACCAATAGTAGCGTCTACTGCAGTAACAGGAATAGTAATTAAGATATCTTTTCCTTGTCTTTCAAAACGTTCATCTGGAAGAACATTGATTTGTAAATATAAGTCACCATTAGGACCGCCATTTGCACCTCTTTCTCCTTTACCAACAACTCTTAATCTTTGACCAGAATCAATTCCTGCTGGAATCTTAACTTCCACAGTAGTTTTCTTTCTTTCGTATCCTTTACCGCCACATACTGGACATACTTTACGAATCTTTTTACCTGTACCTCTACAGTCAGGACATACCCCCTGACTCTGGAATACACCAAATGCTGTTCTTTGTTGCGTTATAACTGTTCCACTGCCATGACACGTAGAACATGTTTCAATGTCACTAGGACTGTTTGCACCATTACCATTACAATGCGAACAAGTTTCTTCAACATTAATATCGAATTTTTCCGTCTTGCCAAAACAAGCATCCATAAAACTGATATCAACTCTCATCAAACGGTCATTACCTCGTTGAGGGGCATTTGACTTGCGGCTTGAGGAAGAACTAAATCCTCCCATGCCGCCACCCATTCCTCCACCAAAGAATGACGAGAAGATATCATTTAAATCATCAAATCCACCAGAAGAGAAACCACTGAAACCTCCTTGTGAACCATCCATTCCCGCAAAACCAAACTGGTCATATGTAGAACGTTTTTGAGGATCACTTAATACTTCATATGCTTCATTTACTTCTTTGAATTTTTCTGCCGCATCACTGGCTTTATTCACATCTGGATGATATTTCTTCGCCAATGACCTGTATGCTTTTTTTATTTCATCTTGGCTTGCGTCTTTTGAAACGCCAAGCACTTCATAATAATCTCGTTTATCTGCCATAGGCTACCTCCTATTGAATTGCACTTGCAAATACATCAAGTGAATTACCACCATGTATTCTAACACGTGGTAGTTCAAATAAATCCATTCCAGGTGTTATCCACCCGTTAGCGGTTGTAAAAGCCATCTTTACACCTGCATCTTTTAATATCGCTTTTGCTGAATCATTTACATCACCAAAAGGATAACAATATACAAATCCACCATCGACATAATCTAATGACATTCTTGTATCTTCTACACCTTCATCATGGTCCATGCATTGTAATCTTCCACCATGTCCCATTCCTGAGCAACCACCTTGATGCGTCAAGAATCCATGTGACTGTAATTCCAAACCATCTTCTCGCATCTCCCAGAAATCATAGGATAATGTCGGATCTTCCCAACCACATATCAAGAATAATGTGGCATTAAGTCCATATTTTTGAAATACTGGGAAAGCATATTCATGAACACTTGGATCACCATCATCAATCGTAATCGCTAAAGAATGCGCAGGAACATTTGCTCGACCTGTCATAAAGTAATAAACTTCACGCATTGTTAGAGCAGTAAAATTGTGACTAACAAGATAATTTAGATGTTCATCAAGTTCATTTACTTCTACATAGTTACCATCTTTTCTTGTTTCGCCACTAGTCTTACTATAGAAGAAATGATACATAAGAACAGGAATGGAAGTAGATAATTCTCTTGTTTCACCTGCAATTTCATTAATTCCACTAACTTCAGCAGTTGAAATATAATAAATCGCATTTGAAAACAAGACACCATAGCGTTTATCATCTTCTGCTGGCTTAACATATACGCTATATTTATCAGAATGATTAAATGTAATAACTACATTACCTTTTTCATCTAATAAACTATAAGTATCATTTGTCGTTAATTCTTCATTAAAACTAACTAAATGATTTGTATTTCTAAACCACCGGTTAGATGCAGTAACATCATTACCATCAACATAATAATTTGTATCTTTAATTGCTAATAAACTACCTGTACCTTCAGTTACATCAAAATACATTCCTTTTGTAGCTTTTCCTGCAACATTATGACCTGCATCATAAATATTTGCATCATTATTCATTTCAATTTTTGTATCATAATACATCTTGAAATTTGAATCATCTTTATTTGATACCTCTGGTTGTACTGTTGGTGTAGATTCAGGTGCGGGAGTAGTTGTTTCAGGTTCTTTTTTTGAAGAACATCCTGATACCGTCATAAGACAAATTCCCAGGATTACTCCCAGGAATTTTCTGACGGTTTGTTTACTTTGTTTCTTTGAAGTCAGCGTCGACAACATTGTCGTCCCCTGTAGAGCCATTAGCTGTATTAGAGCCCATATCAGTTGGGTTGGCTGATTGCTGTTGATACATGTGCTCTGCCATTGCATTAGCTGCTTGTTCTAATGCATCTAACTTTGTCTTTAATGTAGACATATCGTTATCATCAATAGCCTTTTGAAGTTCATCACGTAATTTTTGTACTTCAGCCTTTTGTTCAGCAGAAACATTAGCGTTATCAGCTTTCAATGTTTCATCAATCTGGTTGATATAAGCTAAAGCCTTGTTCTTTGTCTCAATATCTTCTTTACGTTTGTCATCTTCAGCTTTGTGATCTTCAGCTTCCTTAACCATACGATCAATTTCTTCTTCACTTAAACCAGAAGAGTTCTTGATTGTAATAGATTGTTTCTTGTTTGTACCCTTATCTATAGCACTTACACTAACAATACCGTTAACGTCGATATCAAATGTAACTTCGATTTGTGGTACACCACGTCTTGCTGGAGCAATACCATCAAGAACGAATGTTCCTAATGTCTTGTTATCGTTAGCCATTGGTCTTTCACCTTGTAATACATGAATATCAACAGCTGGCTGGTTATCTGCAGCAGTAGAGAATACTTGTGACTTGCTTGTTGGAATTGTTGTATTACGTGGAATTAATACAGTCATAACACCACCTAATGTTTCAATACCTAAGCTTAATGGTGTAACGTCTAGTAATAATACGTCTGCACCAGCACCTGCAGCATCACCATTAATAACAGCACCTTGAATAGCTGCACCAATAGCTACGCATTCATCAGGGTTGATACCTTTATTTGGTTCTTGACCCAATTCTTTTTTAACTGCTTCTTGAACAGCTGGAATACGTGTACTACCACCAACTAATAATACGTGGTCAATATCACGAGCACTTAATTTAGCATCGCTTAATGCTTGTCTTACAGGACCCATTGTCTTATCAACTAAGAACTTAGTCATCTTGTCGAACTCAGCTCTTGTTAATTTAGTTTCAAGGTTCAATGCACCAGCACCATTTGGATCTGGGCAAATGAATGGAAGTGAAATTTCTGTTTCTACCATTCCTGATAAATCTTTCTTAGCTTTTTCAGCAGCGTCCTTTAAACGTTGAAGAATCATACGGTCATTTTTCAAATCAACGCCATGTTCTTTCTTGAAGTTATCATTTAACCAGTCAATGATTACGTTATCAAAATCATCGCCACCTAGATGTGTATCACCAGCAGTACTTAATACTTCAAATGTTCCATCTGCAATATCTAGAATAGATACATCGAATGTACCACCACCTAAGTCATATACAAGAACTTTTTGTTCTTTGCTTGTATCTTTATCAACACCAAATGCTAATGCACTGGCCGTTGGTTCGTTAATAATACGTTTAACTTCTAATCCAGCAATCTTACCAGCATCTTTTGTTGCTTGACGTTGAGCGTCATTGAAATATGCAGGAACTGTAATAACAGCTTCTGTAACAGGTTCTCCTAAGTAACCTTCTGCATAGCTCTTTAAGTATGAAAGAATCATTGCAGAGATTTCTTGTGGTGTATAAGATTTACCATCAAGAGTTACTTTTTCATTTGTACCCATTAAACGTTTAATAGAATAAACAGTATCTTTGTTTGTTACCATTTGACGTTTTGCAGCATCACCTACAATACGTTCACCATTTTTATATGCAACAACAGATGGAGTTGTACGGTTGCCTTCTGGGTTAGCAATAACTTTAACTTCTTTGCCTTCCATTACAGCAACACAACTATTTGTAGTACCTAAGTCAATACCTATAATTTTTCCCATATTCTTATCCTCCTAGTTATTCACTTACTTTAACCATGGCTGCTCTTAGCAGTCTGTCTTTTAAAATATATCCTTTTTGTAATACTGTTGTAACAGTACCCGGTTCAACACCTTCAATGTGTTCACTCATCAGTGCCTGATGAAAGTTTGGATCAAATGGTTTATTTAAACAATCAATTTCAACAACACCTTCTTTTTCTAAAGCTTTAACTAATTGCTTATGTACCATTTCAAATGCTTTACGATATTTTTCATCTGTACTGTCAGTTGCTAATGCACGTTCGCAATTGTCGAGTACCGGTAATATCTCTTTTGCAAAATCCTGTGCACGATACTTATTTCTCATTTCAAAGTCGTTATTTAAACGCTTCTTCATATTTTCTGTATCCGCATATGCTTTTGCATAAGCATTCTTTAAACCAGCTACCTTGTTTTGAAGTTCAGCATTTTCAGATTGCAAAGTTTCAATTTGTTTGTTTAATTTAGTAACTTCATCTTCTTCTTGAGGTTCTACTTTTTTCTCATCTTTACTTTCTTCTTTGATTTCTTCTTTTGTTTCTTCGTTGACGGTGGTTTCCTTCACCGCTTCATTTTTCTTCATTTCTTCACTCATTTTTATCATCACCGTCTTTTCTTCTATACATCTTTTCTATCATCTGAGCAGCATATTCAATCATAGAAACTATCTTGTCATAATTCATTCTTGATGGTCCTACAACCATTAGCTGTCCACTCTCGTTGTCATTTACTTTAAATGTGCTCTTTACTACAGCCACATCATTGAACCATGTAAGTTCAGCACCTTTATTTGTTCGTATTGCAACTGCATTTTCATTTTCATGAACCGAACGCCATACTGTTGAATCATTAAGCATATTCATTAAACTCTTCAGTTTATCAATATCCTCAAATTCAGGCTGATAAAGCATTTTGTCCTTACCACTGAAATATACATTTTCACTTGCAAAGCGAATAAATGCTTGAACAAAGGCTGTAAATAGTACATCATGCTGTTGAACAAGTGTTGCAAACATTGGCTTAATCTCATTCATTTTTTCAGCAAGTTCATCAATTGGTACACCTCTTAATTTAGAATTGATAATATCAGTACAGTTTTCAATATCCTTTAATGATACATCTTCATCAAATTGGAAGTTTTTTGTTTCCGTATGACCAGTATCTGTTACAAATACACATACTGCATGTCTTTCATCAAGTGGAAGAAGTTTTATATGTGCAAGTTTTTGTAAACTGGAATCAGGACCAATTGCACCAGTTGTTAAATTTGTCATTTCTGACATAATTCTGCAACTCACATGAACTGCATCTTCAATATTCAAGGAAGAAGTTTCAAATGCATCACGAATTGCTACTTCCATACGTTTATCTAATGCAGAGTTGCTTAATAAATTCTCACAATAGAATTTATAGCCAAGGGTACTTGGAATTCTGCCACTTGAAGTATGCGTTTTCTCAAGATATCCCATTTCTTCAAGAATTTGCATATCATTACGAATTGTCGCACTTGAATAAGGAAGTTTATATTTCTGTTGAAGTGTTTTGGATCCGACAGGTTCAGCAGTACGAATATACTCATCGACAATTGCTTTAAATATTTCAATCCTTCTTGGTGTTAGCATACTTTCACCTTTTAGCATTCCTTTCCTTTGACTGCTAATAGTATAGCCCACCCTTTTAGCACTGTCAACATCAGTGTGCTAAAATATACAAAAAAATCCAGTCTTTTATAAACTGAATTTTCTTAGATATTACTTAGTTTCTTTTCTACTTTTTCTACTACTTCTAATGGAACAAATTCTCTGATATCGCCACCATTTAAAGCTATTTCTTTCACTACTGATGAGCTTAGGAAGGAATATTTTGGTCGAGCAATAAAGAACAATGTCTCAATATCTTCATTTAGCATCTGGTTTGCTGTAGCTTGTTGTAGCTCATATTCATAATCAGATACCGCTCTAATACCTCTGATAATTACCCCTGCATTGATTTTTTTTGCAAAGTCAACGGTTAAACCATTACCAATTAAAACATGAATCTTATCTTTACAAGGTAAAGAAGAAATACTCTTTTCAATGAGTTCTTTTCTTTCTTCTTCTGTAAAGGATGAATTCTTTCTTGGATTTTTCATAATTAGAACATCCAGTTCATCAAATTTCTTTGCAGCTCGTTCAATAATATCTAAATGTCCAATTGTAATAGGATCAAATGTTCCTGGATAACATGCCTTCATTTATTTGTTTACCTTTCTATAATATACAATTTTAGAAATGCCATAAATTGCTTCTTTATATTTTTCTACATCACCGATTCTATCTGCATAAGTATCTTCTTTTAAGCATTCAACAACAATTCTTGCCGAACTAGTTAATAGTCCCTTTTCATCTAAAATACCAATAATCTTTTCATTTTGCTGTAAAGCATATGGTGGATCTAAATAAACCAAATCAAATTTTATATGATTTTCTGTGAAGTAATGTAAAGCATTTGTATCAAGCATTGATAATACTTTTGTCTTGTCTTCAAGATTTAAAGCAGTAATATTCTCTTTAATAATACGAATAGCTTCATAATTCTTATCTACAAAATAAGCAAAACTCATCCCTCTACTTAGTGCTTCGATTCCTACCGCACCACTACCAGCATATAAATCAAGCATTTTACCACCGTCAAAAAAGCCACCAAGAGAAGAAAATACTGCTTCACGTACTTTATCCAAAGTAGGTCTCGTTGCTGTTCCTTTTAATGTTTTAATTGTTCTTGAAGAAAATTCACCCGCAATAATTCTCATTTTATCTCTCCTTTATTAAATCGCATAATAACAGCTTGAGCTATACCAACAGCACACATTACCGATAACGTAGAGCTACCACCTGAAGAAATCATTAGTAATGGTACACCTGTTAAAGGAATTAAACCTGTAACCCCACCTACATTTAATAATGTATGGATTGCAATATACATCGCAACCCCAATTAAGATAATCTTGCCCTTTTCACTTTTCATTTTAAATGCATATAAGAATAAACGCACGATAATAATCATATAAGGTACAAAAATAAGCAAGAAACCAAATATACCAAGTTCTTCTACAACAATAGCTAAGATAAAGTCAGTATTTGCAGCTGGAAATCTTGTATATTTACGTACGGAGTTACCATAACCCAAACCAAACCAGCCACCTGTTGCAAATGATACAAGTCCATTAACTAACTGATATCCTGTATTATATTGGTCAATAAACGGATTAACCGCTGATAAAATTCTATTAATCTGATAAGGCTGTAATGGTAAATGTTTAATTAATGCTGTTCCATAAGGTGAAAGTAAATATAAACCTAATACAGCTAATCCTAAAAATAAAATACAAATTACTTTTTGACATTTTTTTAATTGCGGATGACTTGGTATTAATACGCAAATACCTGAAATAGTCGCAATAACAGCTGCCGAACCAAAATCCTTCTGCAAAATTAAAACAATTAAAACATATGTCATTATTAGAATTAATGGTCTTTTCCATATATCATTAGGATTATTGAACATTTTTGTCACATCCCCAAGATAAGCCGCAACAATTAATATTGCCATAATCTTAGCAAACTCTGCTGGCTGAATTGACATTTCTACACCCGGTAAAGGAATACGAATCCACGCTTTAGATCCACCACCTGCAGTAAAGAATATGCAGAAGAATAAAGCTCCTGCTATAATCAATACCCAGGTAGAAAACCAGGAACTTGTAAAAAAGGAAAATGTAAATTTACGTGCAAGATACGTCATAGAAATATAACCAGCACACAAGAAAACAACCTGTTTAAATACTGTCATTGGTAAATACAACGGATTGTTTACATGGTCACTGTCAATAGCAATACCCATTGAAGCACTTGAAATCATTAATAATCCCACAACTGCTAACACTAAAATTGATATATTAATTGCTCTATCTGTGCCTTTTGGCATCCAAATTTTAAGACGTCTTTTTTTATCACTTTGATTTAAACTCATATACAAAATATTCTAACACATACTAGATTATTCTTAAGCATTTTTCCTCCTCGGCACAAAAAATAAAAAAATTTTTAAATGTATACGCTAACATTAAAAAAAAGTATTTACAATCGAAAGAAATATACAATAGAATAACTTCGAGGTAAGTAATTAATATGATTATCAATAATGAAACTATCATAAAGGATAACAATCCTTTAATTCGTGAAAAATCTCTTCCTGTTTCTTTGCCCTTATCTAAAGAAGATGAACAGTTATTACGTGAAATGTATCAATATGTTCAAGATTCTATTGATGAAGAAAAAGCAGAAAAGATGAATTTAACACCCTCTGTTGGGATCAGTGCCATTCAAGTTGGTGTAAAAAAACAATTAACAGCTATTGTTTTACATACAATAGATAAAAATAATAACGAAGTAGTGTATGAATTCATGCTGGCAAATCCAAAAATAGTGTCTAGAAGTGTTCAGAAAGCATACTTAAGCGGTGGTGAAGGTTGTTTATCAGTAAAAGAAAGCCATGAAGGTTATGTTGTAAGAAATGCGAGAGTAACTGTAGAAGCGTATGATTTAATTACAAATCAAAATATTGTCATTCGTGCTAGAGGATATTTAGCTATTGTTTTACAACATGAAATCGATCATTTCTCTGGTAAACTGTTCTATGATTATATCGATTCTAAAAATCCATTCCCAGAAGTTGACAATGCAATAGAAATATAATGATTCATAATGACTTTACTATGTTATAATGCGGTTGAAATAGCTCTATCGCTTCTAAGAAACGAGGTTAATAATAATGAAAACAAATGAAAGTACAGCTAAGTCTGGTCATTTAATGAGACGTTCCAGAGTCCCAGAACCAGACTTTGATCAAAACATGATTAAGCATGAAACAGATACTTTAGTTTATGCTATTGGCGGTCTTGGGGAAGTTGGTAAAAATATGTACTGTATTGAACATAATGATGAAATCATCATTATCGATTGCGGTGTATTATTCCCTAAAGAATCTCTACTAGGTGTAGACTATGTAATTCCTGATTATTCTTATCTAGTTAAAAATCAAGCAAAAATCAAGGCAATGGTTATTACCCATGGTCATGAAGATCATATCGGTGGTATCCCCTTCTTCTTACAATCTGTTCGTTTAAAACAAATTTACGCTCCACGTTTTGCTAAAGCTTTAATTGAAAAGAAACTTGAAGAACATCGTTTATCAAGATCCTGCAAGATTATTGAAATAAATGCTGACAGTAGAATTCATACAAAGTATTTTGATATCGGATTCTATAATACAATTCACTCCTTTCCTGACTCACTTGGTGTATTAATAAATACGCCAAATGGTAGAATCGTGGAAACAGGCGACTATAAATTCGACTTTACTCCAATTGGTGAAAGAAGTGACTATCAGAAGATGGCTTATATTGGTGAAATTGGCGTTTCATTATTAATGGCAGACTCTACTAACTCAGGTGTACCAGGATTCTCTATTTCCGAAAAGAAAGTAGCTTCTACAATTCTTGAACAAATGCGTAAGACACCAGGCAGATTACTTGTTTCTACATTTGCTTCAAATGTATTACGTTTAAATCAAATTCTTGAAGCAGCTGTTGCCTGCAATAGAAAAGTAGCGATTTTTGGTAGATCCATGGAAAATGGATGTGAAATTGGTAGAAAGATGGGTGTTATTAAAGTTCCTGATTCAAGCTTTATCAATGGAAATGAACTAAATACCCTTCCTGCTAACCAGATTTGTATTGTATGTACGGGATCTCAAGGTGAACCAATGGCAGCTTTAAGTAGAATCGCTAATGGTACTCATAAATATCTAAGAATTATTCCTGGTGATACTGTACTATTCTCAAGTAATCCAATTCCAGGAAATGGTACATCAGTAAATGCTGTCGTTAACCAGTTAACTAGAATGGGTGCTAACGTTGTCGTTAACTCTCCATTTACATCTTTCCATACAACAGGACATGCTCCTCAAGAAGAGCAGAAATTAATGTTCAACTTAATTGAGCCAAAATACTTTATGCCTGTTCATGGTGAACACAAGATGTTAGTTCAACATTCAAATACAGCTAAATTATGTGGTATTCCTGAAGAAAACTGCTTAATCTGTTCTAATGGTGATATTGTCGTATTAAGAGATGGCGAATGCTTTGTCGCAAATGAAAGAATTCAAACTGATGCGATTTACGTTGATGGTAATGATGCAAGCGGCTTATCAACTTCTGTTATCAAAGACCGTCAGATTCTAGCAAATAACGGTTTAGTAGCTGTAATTGTTACAATTGACTCAAGATATAACAAGATTCTATGTAGGCCTAATATCGTTTCCCGTGGATTTGTATATATCAAAGAATCACAAACATTATTAAAAGAAGCAGAACTTGTTGTATATGATGCATTAAAGAAAAAAATGCAGGAAAGAACAACGTTCGGTGATTTAAAGAACTGTATTCGTGGATCACTCGAACCATTCCTATACTCCAGAACAAAACGTAATCCAATTGTTATTCCCGTTATCTTAAATCAAAAAGCAGCTATGGCGGAAATACAATCAAAAGCAAAAAGAAGTAGTGCCAACTAAAAAAATGAGCCTCTAGTTCAATTGAACTGAGGCTTTTCTTATGCTTATTCTACACTCTTTAAAGATTCAATCATATCAATATTCTTTAATTTCTTACGCATAAAGATATTGACTAACATTCCAAACAAAATTGTAAAGATAACAGAATACAAATAGCTTAGTGGCTGTATAGATCTACCAAACATAATATAATCCATTTCTACCTGTCTCATAATATAACGATGTAATAATGTACCTACAGGCATTCCACAAATTGCGCCAATAAATGTTAAGACATTATTTTCTTTATAAATATAATTTTCAACTTCTTTTTTCTTAAAACCTAATACTTTTAAAGTTGCAATTTCTCTTTGCCTTTCTGAGATATTTACATTTGTTAAGTTGCCTAAAACAACAAATGCTAAACTCATAGAAGCAATTAATAATACCCATACGATTAAATCAAGACTGTTTGCCATTGTTCTAAAGTTATTTAGAACAGATTCATTGAATGTAATACTATGAACATAATCGTGATCTACAATATCTTTCTGGAATAATAGACTTGTGTCATCATTACCATTAATTTTCACACATACAGAATTGCTTGATACAGTAGTATCAAATACCATGTTGTAATAGTTCTGGGTCATAAAGGCATAATGCTGAATATACATTTCACATATTCCTGCAATTTTAACATCTTTTTTTACACCTTCTTTACTTTCAAGCGATACGGTATCCCCTACTTTCAAGTTCAGATTTTCGGCAAGTTTTTCATTAATGACAATGCCATCATCAGTAAATGGAATACTCTTATGTTTTGTACGTGTTCTCAAGTTAATTAAATTAGAAATATCTGAAGCATTTTCATATGCATATGTATAAACATTTTCTTCTTCACCGTCTTTTGTCATCACAGCTGTATAACTGACCATGCCTACAGCATAAGAAACATCGTTTCTATTTTGTATATCTTTTACTAAAGATTGAAATTGCGTCTTTGTTGTATCATCATCTGCTGTAACTAAACCATCATAATAAATAAGTTCATCATACTGTATATCAACCATGGCTTTAACAGAATCTCTAACTCCAAAGCCCGTAACTAATAATGCTGTACAACCTGCAACACCAAATACAGTCATAAAGAAACGTTTTTTATAGCGAATCAAGTTACGAATAGTAATTTTCCATGTAAATGACAAATTTTTCCAGATAAAGCCAATCTTTTCTATAAATGTGCTCTTTCCAAGTTTTGGTGCTTTTGGTCTTAATAATTGTGCAGGTACTTCCTTTGTATCATTTCTACAAGCATTCCATGTTGTTAGTTCCATGACTATTAAGAACATAAATGATGAGAATAAAACTAATCCCCATGGTATTTCAAATTTTAATTCAGGAAGAATATACATCATTCTCCATAAATAATAGATAATTGGCGGAAAGATTATAATTCCAAGCATACTGCCCAATATTTCACCAATAATTGTAGCTAAACCTGCATATACTAAATACTTCTCAGCACATTTAATTTCTGAATAGCCAAGAGCACGCATAATACCAATTTGCCCTCTTTGTTCATCAACCATGCGTGTCATAGTTGTTAAACATACAAGTGCCGCAACAAGTAAAAAGAATACAGGGAAGATATTTGCGATAGCCTGCATCTGTTGAATTGTACCTTTATATGTTTCACTTGCATAATGTTGTGAGCGGTCTAATACCGTCCACTTTGCATCAGCTAAGTCGTCAATATCCTGCTTTGCTTTATCAAGATCTGCTTTAGCATCTATTAATTTTTGTTCACCATCTGCTTTAGAATCAGCTAATTCAACTTTAGCATCGGCAATTTTTTGTTTAGCATCAGCTAAATCTTTTTTACTGTCTTCAAGTTTCTTACGATTATCTTCAATTTCTTTTCTCGCATCTTGAATTTTTTCATCCAGCTCAACCGAAGCGTTAACCGTCATTTCATAAGCTTTAACTAACTGTTGTTCCGCTTCTGCAAGTTTTTGTTCCCCTTCATTAATACCATCTTGAATCTGTTTCTTTGTATCATTTAGATAAGTTAACTGATTTTCAAAATAGCTAATCTTTTCTTCGATTTCATTGGCGTTGTTAGGATCTGCAATACCTATTTGTACTAAACCTGCTTCAAGAAGTGGTTTTTGTGCTTCTAAATCCTTTTTCGTTTTATTTAACGAAGTTAGCGTTGTATCATAAACAGCTAGTAATTCACCAACAGTTTCAGGATCTTTAATCCATGCCTCTTCACCTTGTGTCTGTATTGTGATTTCTTTTAAGGCTACAGTTATACCATTAACTCCTGTTAAAAGTGGTTCTGTTAAATTAGCAATTGGTGTTTCTTCAGGTAAAGTTTTTAAGTTAGTAATTACATAACTAATTTCTGGTGTAGCTAGACTGTCAATTGTTAAATTGACTTGTGCTAAACCCTGCACTACCTCCTTATAGCCATTTAATAATTCAAGAGCATTGTTAATCTGAACGATACCATTATCAATCTCGATAATTTTACCATTCAGTTCTTCTTTGGTTTTTTTGAATTCTTCTTTATTTTCATTTAACGTTGTTGTGCCTTTATTAATTTCAGCTCTTGCTTCATGAATCTTGTTTGCACCATCAATTTCGCCTCTCGTTACTTCATCTTCAGCATCTTTAATTTTCTGTATACCGTCATTAATTTCTTTTTCACCATCAATGACTTTTTGTTCATTATCAGCAATTTCTTTTTCTGCATCCGCAATCTTCTGGTCAAATTCTTCCTTGTTATCGTTATATTCTTTCAAGCCGTCATTATACTTGTCCATTGCTTCTGCAAGAACAGTATCTTTTCTATTTTCAGCTTGTTTTTTTCCAAAGTCTTCTAATTCTTTTTTTACATCTGCTGTATAGTTTGCATATTTATCAGAGAAACTGTCCATGTCTTTAGCATCGGTTACTGAAACATTTACTTCGGTATAGTAATCTTCATTAAAAGCTTCGACTGGAATATAAAGATAAGTACGTAATACCTGGTTACTTAAAGTACTATTTTCTTTTGTTTCATTTAAATAAACTGGTGTATCAATTGTTCCAACAACAGTAACTTCATCTACTGATAAATAGTCATCAAGATCATTATCAGGTCGAGACAATTTAACTTTTGAACCTAAAGCAAAGCCACTAATCATCTCTGTTCCATTTTCTGCTAAAACTTCATTTGGCTTTTCTGGAAGTCTACCAGATACTAGTCTGAATTTATTGATTGTTCCTTCTGGATTATAAGAATGAATACGCGTTACATAGGTAACTTCACCACTAATTGCAAGTACATCAACAAAGTGTGCTCCTTCTACCGTTTCAATATGATCTAATGTTCTAATTGCATCAATATCTTCTTCATCAAAACCATAATTAGAATAAATTGTAATATCTTTTAGATTTACTTCATCATCATATGTATCTACGCTGTATCCCATAATTGTTGATACTGAACTTATACCCACGAAAAAAGATACACCAATCAAAACGATTGTTGTTAATGATAAAAATCTTCCTTTTGTAGAACGAATTAATCGCTTTATATCTTTCCAAAGTGTTTTATTCATAACTACCATTCTATTTCTGAAATATCTTGTGGATGTTCGTTAATTTCGCTTGTTACAATCTTTCCGCTCTTTACTCTAAATACTTTATCTCCCATTGGGCATAATGCTAAATTATGCGTAATGATAATAACCGTCATGCCATTTTTTCGGCATGTATCCTGAAGCAGCTTCAAAATTTGCTTGCCTGTAACATAGTCTAAGGCACCTGTCGGTTCATCACATAATAATAATTTAGGATTTTTTGCTAAAGCTCTCGCAATAGCTACACGTTGTTGTTCACCACCTGATAATTGTGATGGAAAGTTGTTCATTCTATCTTTTAAACCAACATCTCTTAATACATCTGATGCCTTTAAAGGATTACGAGTTATTTCTGTAGCTAATTCTACATTTTCTAATGCTGTTAAATTCTGTACTAGATTATAAAACTGAAACACAAAACCAATGTCATATCTTCTGTAGTTAGTTAACTCAGCATCATTCATCTTGTCAACGCGTGCTCCATCAACAACAATTTCACCGCTAGTACAAGTATCCATACCACCTAAAATATTTAAAATAGTACTTTTACCTGCGCCACTGGCACCAGCGATAACGACGAATTCACCTTTTTCAATTTCAAAATCTACACCCGCTAAAGCATGTATATCAATTTCACCTACGTGATATATTTTTTCGACATTTTTAAATGAAATATAAGCCATATGTTATCTCCAAAACTATATAAATATTATATCAAGTAAACAAAAAGAAAACCGCGATAATTCGCGGTAAACTTAACTATTTTCTTAAACCTAGTTTTTGAACAAGAGCTCTGTATCTGTTAACGTCGTTTTTCTTTAGGTATTCAAGAAGTTGCTTTCTACGTCCTACCATCTTCATTAAACCACGGCTACTAGAATAGTCTTTTGCATTTTCCTTTAAGTGAAGTGTTAAACGGTTAATTTGTTCAGTCAAAATAGCAACCTGTACTTCTACAGAACCTGTATCGTGTTCTTTACGACCGAATTCTTTAACGATCTTTTCAACTGTTTCTTTTTCTAACATCTTTTTTCTCCTCCAATATATTAGACCTTTTTATCCAAGTAAACGTCAGAGATGCGTTATACCTAGGCAAAAAGCATCTGAATATTATCATATAAATCACTTAGTGACAACATTTTATGGTAAAAAATCGCATAAAATACTATTTAAAATCGGATATCCTTTATTTGTACATTTAAGATAGTCATTTTCTATCATTAGTAATCCTTTACGGATATTATCTTCAATTGGCTTTTTAGCATAATCAAGTAAAGAAATACCATATCTTTCATTAAATTCAGGAATTAACAACCCTTTTTTTAATCTTAAGGACATCATGATATTTTCAAAGATACAATCTTCTTTAAATAATATAATTTCTTCCCTTAGAAAAGGATTATTGATATATTTTTGAAGATTAGAAACATTATCATAACGAATACCATTTTCTTTACCACTTGCTCCTGCTGACACACCATAGAAATCAAGATAATTCCAATAAGCAAGATTATGTTTTGATTCATATCCTTCAAGAGAAAAATTACTGATTTCATATTGATGATAGCCTCTTTCTTCTAAAGAATTCATTGCCAGCTCATACATATCTGCTTCTTGATCTTCGTCAAGCGGTTCGTATCCTTTTTTACCAAAGACAGAATTTTCTTCAATTGTTAAACTGTATAGCGATATATGTTTTGGTTTTAAAGATATAACATCATCAATTGATTTTTGAAATATATTTAGTGTTTGTTGAGGTAAAGAATACATCAAATCCATAGAAATATTTGTTATATTCGCTTTATGAAATAAGTTGATTGCTTCTTTTACATCATTGAATGTATGATGGCGATTCATCATTTTTAATAATGCATCATCACTTGACTGTACACCCATACTGATACGGTTAATACCATATTTCTGAAGCAACTGTACTTTTTCTTTTGTTACAGTTTCAGGATTTACTTCTATCGTATATTCTTTAACTTCTTTTGTATAAGGTTCAAGAATCTGTAACAATGTTTCAAGTAGTTCATCATCCAGTGCAGTAGGTGTACCGCCACCAATATAAATCGTATCTAAACTCTTATTGATATCTCTACCTGCTATTTCCTTTTGTAAAGCTACTAGCCAGTTTTCAGCATTTTTACGATTATAAACGGTATGACAAAAATCACAATAAAAACATATTGTTTTACAAAAAGGTACATGTAAATAAAGTGATTTAGGTTTATTACCTTGATTTATCATCATCCATTGATAGAACAGCCATGAAAGCACTTTGTGGAATAATAACTGATCCTACAGCCTTCATTCTCTTCTTTCCTTCTTTTTGTTTCTCTAACAGTTTCTTTTTACGTGATATATCACCACCATAACACTTGGCTAAGACATTCTTACGTAAAGATTTAATATTAGTTCTCGCAATAATCTTACCGCCAATAGCAGCTTGTACAGGAATTTCAAACTGTTGCTTAGGGATAAGTTCCTTTAGCTTAACTGTAATTGCATTACCTCTAGAATACGCATTAGAACGATGAACAATAACGCTTAGAGCATCAACTGCTTCACCATTTAACAAAATATCCATTCTGACTAAGTCTTCTTTACGATATCCAATAATTTCATAATCCAAGGAAGCATAACCCTTTGAACACGATTTCAGTTTGTCAAAGAAATCAAAAATAATCTCAGATAATGGAAGTTCATAGGTAATCATATTTCTTCCTGTATCAATTACATCCATTGTTTTATATATACCACGCTTATTCTGGCATAAATCCATCGTAGCGCCAATATATTCGTCCGGCACCATAATCTCCGCCTTAACATAAGGTTCTTCAATATGGTCTATTTTTGAGGCTTCTGGAAGATGCGCAGGGTTATCAATCTCAAGCATTTGACCATCTGTCATATATACGTGATAAATAACGCTTGGTGCAGTCGCAATTAAATCAAGATTGTACTCTCTTTCAAGTCTTTCCTGAATAACATCCATGTGTAATAAACCTAAGAAACCGCATCTAAAACCAAAACCTAATGCCTGAGAAGTTTCTGGCTCATATTGTAAAGAAGCATCATTCAACTGTAATTTATCTAAAGCATCATGCAGATCTTCATATTTTGCTGCATCACTTGGATATAAACCACAATAAACCATAGGATTTAATTTACGATATCCAGATAGTGGTTCAGAAGCAGGATTAATAACATTAGTTACTGTATCACCTACACGAACATCTTTGATTGATTTAATACTGGCAGCAAACCAGCCTACATCACCACAAATTAACTCGTTGACATTCACTTCTTTAGGGTTACGAATACCAGCTTCAAGAACTTCATATTCAGCCCCTGTAGCCATAAAACGAACTTTATCCCCTACTTTAATACTGCCTTCTCTAATACGCACTAAAGCAATAACACCTCGATATGGATCATAGAATGAGTCAAATACAAGTGCCTGTAATGGTTTATTAGGATCACCTGTTGGACATGGGATATAATTAACAATCTGCTCTAAAACCTGATCTACATTTAGACCACTTCTAGCACTAATTAAAGGTGCATTAGAGCAATCTAAGCCAATAATATTTTCAATTTCTTTTTTTACGACATCAGGTTGAGCATTCATCATGTCACATTTATTGATAACTGGTAATATTTCTAAGTCATTATCTAAAGCAAGATATGTATTTGCTAAAGTCTGCGCCTGTACACCCTGAGTAGCATCCACAACTAAAATAGCACCCTCGCATGCTGCTAAAGATCTTGATACTTCATAACTGAAGTCAACGTGACCTGGTGTATCAATTAAATTAAATAAATAATCCTGTCCATCACGAGCATGATATGAAAGTTGAACAGCATTTAACTTGATTGTAATACCTCTTTCTCTTTCAAGATCCATCTCATCAAGTAGTTGAGATTTCATATCTCTTTCTTTAACCGTATCTGTCATTTCCAAAATACGATCTGCTAAAGTAGACTTACCATGATCGATATGGGCAATAATACAAAAATTTCTAATATTCTTTTGATCCATATTTACGCAAACCTTTTTCCAATTAAACTTCTTCCCGCACCATTTGCAAAATCACTTGCTTTCATCTTTGATTTACCTTCAAGCTGCAATTCATAGATATTTAAAATACCACCATCACAACTGATTTGCATAGCACCGTTATTAAATGATAGAACAGTTCCACTAGGACTAGTAGTTTCTTTTTCTTCAATTCTTGCTTTATAGAACTTCATTCTCTTGCCATCAATAACACCATATGCAATAGGTGCTTCAATTAAAGCTCTGATATGATTATAAGCTTCATGTAAATTCTCTTTTGCAAAAATAACCTGTTCTTCTTCTTTAGCGATATTTCTAGCTATAACTACACCACTTTCATCCTGCTCTATTCCTAGCAATTTACCATCAAGATATAGTGGTAAATTATCAATTAATAACTTTTTGGATACTACTTCTAATTCATCGAACAGTTCACTTGATGTAATATCAGGATGAATTGGATAATCTACTCTAGCAAAAACTTTTCCAGCATCCATAGCCTTAACCATTTCCATCAAACAGACACCAGTTTTCTCATCACCATTCCAAATAGCTCTTTGAATTGGTGCACCACCTCTATATTTAGGTAATAAACTAGGATGAATATTTAAACAGCCATATTGTGGAGCTTTTAAAATATCCTCGGGAATCATCTGTCCGTAAGCACATGTAATAATTAAATCTGGTTTTAAATCTACAATCATAGAACTTTCAGTTCTTAATTTAACTGGCTGATATACAGGAATATTATGCTTTAAAGCTAATTCCTTTACAGGCGTAGGTTTAATTTCATGTTTTCTACCAACTGGTTTATCTGGTTGAGAAACTACTCCTATAACATTGTATTGATTTATAATTAATGATTCTAAAATACCTTTTGAGAAATTATGTGTTCCAAAAAATACTATTTTTACATCTTTCATATTAGATACCTCACTTTCTAACTTGTTTATTATATCAGTTCATTGCAATTTTCGTGCTACTTTGTTATAATTCTACCGTTATTGAAGCAAGGAGGAGGTGTACCAAGTGGCAAATATTAAATCTCAGAAAAAGCGTGCTTTAACAAACAAAAAGAGACAAGCTCGTAATCTAGGTGAAAAAACAGAAGTTAAGTCAGCTATTAAAAACGTTTTAACTGCTGTAGCAGCTAAAGATGCTGAAGCAGCTAAAGTAGCTTACGACAAAGCAAATTCTGTTCTTGATAAAGCAGTATCTAGTGGAATCAAGAAGAAGAACTACGCTTCTCGTCAAAAGAGCAGATTAGCTAAAGCTGTTAATTCAATTAATGCATAAATAAAAAAACGTGTTAACACGTTTTTTTATTATATTCATGCAAGATATTATATTCTCGAAGAAGTTCGTTATAGGCTTCGTCTTGTTTCGTTTTCAATTTCAGCAAAGAAGATATTTTATCTTCTTTTTTTAAATAGTAAGCAAGAATTTCTTCACTTTTTTCTTTCATTAGTTTTGGGCCTAAGTAAATCTCTTCTTCACTTAACTCTTTCCCTTCAATTTGTGTAGTAAAAGAAATAATTTCATAATCTTTATTTCTTTCATTTAC
>OIWM01001455.1_pt1 | contig 23167 bp, 20 predicted proteins | sample 1587451 | NCBI WGS metagenome assembly OIWM01 (sample SAMEA3888907, study PRJEB22519) | human gut metagenome | biome: human gut; feature: human-associated habitat; material: faeces | place: Denmark | collected 2011
CCAGCGTCTGCAAAACTCCGCGAAAGGTCAACAGCCCCGTGCAGGCGCACTCTATCCCCTCCGCGCTGAGCTTACCGTCCTCCACATAGCCGGCAAGCCCCGCCATTATCTTCTCCCGGAATAGAATCTTGAAATCCCGATTCTCCGTTTCATAAAGCGTCAGCCGGATAGAGTTTGAGCCGATGTCGATAACCGCCTGCTTCATTCCGCTTCACCGACGGCATCGGCGGTCCCCTCATGCGAAATGCCGTCCGAGTCTATTTCTGCATCATCGGGAATGTCATGTCGAACATACTCCGGCACGCGGAACAGCATGATAGCCTTTGCAGAGTTAGTCACCGAAAATGTTATCGGCTCCCATCCTTCCTTAGCGCGCTCGTTTGTGATTTTCTCGATAGCCGCAGCCATTTTCTTTGCTTTCGGCGAATAATCAATAACAATTGTTCTGTAAGTCATAATAATTACCTCGTTTCCGTTTGTCTAAATAGGATTCCCCGATTTTCGGGAAAATTTCCCGAGCAATGAGAATTTGCCTATATAAATTACGCGTCCCGGGCAATGCCGCCGTACACCTGCACTGTACCGTACGGTCGCTGTCGGGGACTATACCCGAGCTTCTTTCGCTTTGTTGAATTTCGGATGCTTCATATTATAGATACGCGGTGAAAAATCCGATATCACAATAATGTAAAGGCTGCATCAAATATGCATTCGACATGTAATTATATTAAGTGCTTCAGAGCGAATCACAGCCGCCGCGCTATACCTGATCGCTCAAGCTGCCGCGCATTTCCTACCCATTCAAGCAGCAACGCTGCATCTAATCATTCATGCTGCCCCACACTATACCTTCTTATTCAGCTGTCGTGTTATACCTAATCGCTAAAGCGGTCGCGTTATACTTACTTGCTCAAGTCGGGCTTAGATAAAGCTGCGGCTGCCGAAGCGGAATTTTTTTCGCGAAATAAAAAAACCGCAGCTGCACTGCGGCGAATAATCGTATCCTGATAAGTAAAAAAAATCCCCTGCCATGCCGAAGCACAGCAGGGGGAAGCTATTGTTTCTAAACAAACGATCAATTTCCGATATAGGAGAGATACTGGTTCGTTATAGAAGCGGAGTTAGAGGTATTGAGTGCATCGGAAACACACTTTTCATTCGCAACGGTTTCCGCGATCCAGTCAACATACTCGGAGATAGTCATAGCTGCTCCGGTATCGGGATTAGTACCGGAAAAATTCTCGATCTTGGCATTGTAGTCATCATACAGACGGCACAGTGCGGTTACCATGCTTGCGACATCCATAAACTCGACCTGAGGTTCGGTCGTCTCAGCCGCGGTAGTGGTCTCACCTTCCGTAGTCTCATCATCATCCTCATCGTCCATATTATCCTGAGAAACATATCCGGGAACGAGAGTGGTATTTACTACAAAGTTTGCATAGGGCAGCTCGATGGTCGAGAGATTCTGCGCTTTGCCTGCAGCCCAGTTATCGGCTGCGGTAGCAAGCTCGCTCGCATCGGACTCACTGGAGGGATATCTCTTATACTGGTTACCTGCGTAATCGGGATTCATTCGGTAATAATTTTCGTCGCCGGGCTTAAGATCGGTAAGATTGATGATGCTGTTTGCCTCGTCGAATACATAGTTGACCTCGTCAACGCCGTATGCGAGCAGATTGACAACATCGGTATCGGTAGTGAGAAGATTAACTACCTCCATGCTGCGCTGAACCGATACGGAATACCCACTGACTGCGTACATTGCCTGGCATGCCTCCTCGGCGGTGCCGGTAGGCTCTGCTACCTTGACTACATAATAGTCGTCGGTATACTTAGCTGCATCCGCCTCGGTGCCCTTGACAAATGCGGTGATAACATTCTGACCCGCATAGTCCTTAAGATCGCCGTATTTTATCGAGTTCTTGTAGGTATTCTTCATGCAGAGAACGCTCTTATACTCGGGAATACCGTAAATAATCGCGGGGGGGAATGTCGCATTGGTAGTCGTAGGCATGGGCGTAGGAACAAGGGTTCCGATAACGCTCGCGTCCTCGCCGGTTGCGTAATCAAGAGTACATACGGGGTCGTTGAGCATAAGAATGCCGTTTTCGGAAGCCGCTCTCTCAATAAATCCGGTGTCGTAAAGCGAAGCCGCACTGGTGAAGCTGCGCTGATTAAAGCCGAGACCGGAGGCAACCGCCTTATTTACGAGCATATAGGTATAGTTACCGATAACGTGGTTATTCGGAATGGCATATGTAACACCGCCGACCTTAGCCGCCGAGAGAAGCGACGGATAGATATATCCGCTGAGCTGCTTAGAGGTAGAGGTGAGCTGATCGTCGAGCGCTGCAAGAACGCCCTGACTTACATAATCCTTATAGGTAGCATAGTCGTTGATAAGGAAGATGTCGAGCTGACCGTCCTCCTCGTCGGGATATACAGTATCGGCAATGCCGTACTCGTTGATCTTTGTCTCATCAGCCGCACCTGACTCAGCCGTAGTCTCAGCGGCGGTCTCACCGTTTGCATCGGTCTCGGGTGCAGCCGCCTCGGTAGTGGTGGCGGAAGCAATGGAGAAGCCGGCAGAACGTGCGGCCTTATTAGCAACATCGGAGGCAGCCTTCAGCTTTGCCTGAAGATCCATATCCGCCTTGATGGTGGCTATCTGCTTTTCAATAACATTGTCATACTCGCTCTCGGTATAGAGCTTAAGAATAACATGCGTATTATACTTATTCTCGGTTATCTCGTTCAGCTTATCCTGAACAGCCTGCTTGGCTTTTTCGGTCGTACCGTCCTCTACGATAGAGTAGAGAGTAATGGTCATCGCGCTCGCTCTGCTCTGCGAAACGTCGATAATATTATCTCCGTCCTCGCCTGAAGAGCAGCCGGTAAGTACGACCGACAGGATCATGAGCATACCGAGAAGCATGCTTATAACTCTTTTTTTCATGGGGAAAGTCCTCCTAATCGGACATGCGGGCAGCAAAAGCGTTCACTCCGCCGACATGCTCCGCTGTGCTAAATAAAAATATCTTCATCTATTTTACACCATGCCGATATTTATGTCAAGATGATTTTTGTTAACTACTCGCCTATTCGGCAAATAGTTTTTCCGCCGAAGCATGATGCGGAGACCTCTCAGACCGCCCGAGAGGTCTCCGCAGTCCGCGGCATATCGGCACCGAATGCCGTCTGCAGCCGCCTTTAATCCAGATAATCCTTGAGGCGCTTGGAACGGCTCGGGTGACGCAGCTTGCGCAATGCCTTAGCCTCTATCTGACGTATACGCTCGCGGGTGATGTTGAACACCTTTCCGACCTCCTCGAGCGTTCTCGTTCTGCCGTCGTCAAGACCGAAACGGAGCTTGAGCACCTGCTCCTCTCGCGGAGTAAGCGTATGCAGCACCTCGTTGAGCTGCTCGCGCAGCAGCGTATACGATGCAGCCTCTGCGGGTGCGGGTGAATCGACATCCTCGATAAAGTCACCGAGATGGCTGTCCTCCTCCTCACCGATAGGCGTCTCGAGCGAGACCGGATCGAGCGATATCTTCATTATCTCACGGACCTTGTCGGGATTGATATTCATCATCTCCGCGATCTCCTCGGGAGTTGCCTCTCTGCCGTGATCCTGGAGATACTGGCGGTTGAGACGCGACACCTTGTGTATCGTCTCGACCATGTGGACGGGGATACGGATGGTCCTCGCCTGATCGGCTATCGCACGCGTGATAGCCTGTCTGATCCACCACGTTGCGTATGTGGAGAATTTATAGCCCTTATGATAGTCGAATTTGTCGACCGCCTTCATAAGACCAAGGTTGCCCTCCTGAATAAGGTCGAGGAAAAACATCCCCTTGCCGACATAGCGCTTTGCGATACTTACGACAAGGCGCAGATTAGCTTCAACAAGCTCACTCTTTGCCTTTGTGTCGCCCTGAGCCATACGCTCGGCGAGCTTATGCTCCTTCTCCGCATCGAGCAGCGGCACCTTGCCTATCTCCTTGAGATACATACGTACCGGGTCGTCGATAGCGAGTCCCTCCTGCGCGAGCATCTTTTCCATATCCTCTGCGCTCTCGTATCTCTCGACCTCGTTCTCGATCTCCTCGAGGTCGGGTGAGTTGATGTAGTCGGTAACCTCTATGCCGAGTCCCTCGAGCGTCTCATACAGCTTGTCTATTTGCTCGAGATCGTACTCCTCCTCACCGAGCAAATCCATTATCTCGCCGTGAGTAATAGAGCCCTTTGCCTTGCCGCGCTCGATGATAAGCTGCATAGCATCCTTCTTTTCACCGTCGGCTGTGACGGCAGCTGCGGCACCCGACGCATCGGTCTTTGCGGCATCGGCAGATGCGGAAGCGACGTGTCCCGCCTTACCCGATGCGACATTTCCGACGGCAGCCTCTGCAATATCGCTGTAATTTATGATGCTGTCGAGTGAATTCATATAGTCGCTCTCTTCAAAGGCATCGCCGAGCGCTCTACCCATGTCGGCACCGTAATCGTCGTCATCGGAGTCCCCGTCGCGATAGCCGTAGCTGTCACTTTCATCCTCTTCGAGGTAATCGCCGTCCGTGCCGAGCTCGTCCTGATCCTTTTCGTACTCGTCGTCGCGATCAAACTCGTTTTCTGTCATGTCTCTTTTCATTAATTAAGTCCTCCAATGAAATATCTTTTTTCTTACTTTCTCTCAGCTTGTCGACACAGTCGGTAAGCAGCTTTTCGGGGTCTCCTCCGAGGTTCATCCTCGCAGAGCGCAGATCGCTTATGCGGCTCATCTCATCGGTCGAGAAGCTGCCCGCAAGCATTCCCCAGTCGCCCGGTGGGTCTGTCCCGTACAGCTCGAGCAGCGCACCGTACAGCCGCCTGCCGAACTCGGTAACAAAATCGTTCTGCACGAGTCCGAGACAGTTACGTACAAACGGTGTCTGCTCCGGATAGAGCAGAAGCAGACCGAGGATAACATCCTCCGCAGACGAGCCGGCAAGATTCTTTACCCTATCGGGATTTACTCGATCGCCCATACCCGAGGTCTGCCGAACGCGCGCGGTAAACGCCTCGCTGCGCTCCCGTCTGTCACGCCGACGCATGATGCGCCCGACGTCGGTACGCACATTGTCCGCCGACAACCCGAGCCGCTCGGCAGTCCTGCCTATGTACACCTCGCGCTCGACCGCCGAACCGACACCGGCAATAAACTCGGACAGCTCGTCCGCCGCCTTTATCCGTTCTGCATCCGAGCCGATGTCGTACTTTTTAAGCGCATTGTCAAACTCGTAGTCAAACTGCGTCAGGCTCTCGCCGCATATCGCCGCAAAGCGCTCCCGACCGAATTTTCTTATATACTCATCCGGGTCCTTTGCTCCCTGCATACGGATTATCCGGCAGTCTATTCCCGCTTCTCCGAGCAGCTCAAAGGCACGCTTTGCCGCCTTTTGCCCCGCCGCGTCGCTGTCGTAGGAGATAAAAACGCGGTCGGTATATTTGCGCATCAGCCGCGCCTGCTCGGTTGTGATAGCCGTGCCGAGCGTTGCAATCGCCTGCGAAAAGCCCGCCTCGTGCAGCGCTATAACGTCCATATAGCCCTCGCAGAGGATGAAGCCGCGGTCCGCCGAGTTCTTGGCAAAATTCAGCGCAAACAGACTGCGCCGCTTGGTAAACGCGGGTGTATCCGAGGTATTGAGATATTTCGGCTGTGAGTCGTCCATCACGCGTCCGCCGAATGCGATCACCGCGCCTGTTGTATCAATAACGGGAAACATTACACGATTGCGGAAATAATCGTACGGGCGCCCCGTTTTCTTGCTTATCCCGCACAAAAAGCCGGTGACCAGCTCCTCATCGGTATAGCCGAGCGAACGCATATGCGAGTGCAGCGCTCCCGGCGAATTAGGCGAAAAGCCGATACCGAAATGCTTTATCGTCGCACTGCCGAGCCCGCGCCGCGACAGATACGCCTGCGCCTCCGGGCTCTCCTTCAGCTGCTCGAAGAAGAAGCGAGCTGCATCTCGGTTCATATCTCTTATCCGCCCGCGGCTCACGCCGCCCGCAGTGCGTTCCTCCTCCATCGGAATTCCCGCACGCGCCGCAAGAAAACGCACCGCCTCGGGATAGCTGAGATTTTCTATCCTCATTATAAAGGTTATAACGTCTCCGCCCGCACCGCAGCCGAAGCAATGGAAAAAGCCTTTTTCGGGGGCTACATGAAAGGACGGCGTTTTCTCGCTGTGAAACGGGCACAATCCGGTATATCCGCTGCCCGCACGCTTCAGCGATACATACGATGAGATGACATCGACAAGATCGTTTCTGTATTTTATCTCGTCGATTATCGAACTGTCTATCAAGTCTCCGCCCCCTTTCATCAGCTATATGCAGTGCTCTGCCGCACCGTTTTTATCGGTATGATGCCGATACCGTACCGCCGTCAGTGCTTCCACACCTCGGGGATAAACAGCTCCTTAAAGGTGTTTATGGCAAAGCGGTCGGTCATTCCCGATATATGGTCCGCCACCGCGCGCGAGGTTCCCTCGCTCTCGACGATGCCGCGATACTCTGCCGGAAGCTCGTCGGGATGGTCGATATAGTGCGCGTACAGCATCTCGAGCATATCGCTCGCTCTGCCCTCCTCTCCCTTTGCATCGGGATTTCGGTATACCCGCTCGAAGAGAAAGTCGTGCAGCCGTTCGGTAGCCTCCCATATCTCCGGCTCCATTTTTATGTCACCCGATCCGCCGTTCTGCTCTGCATCCGCAATGATAGGCGCAGAGGCACAGACGACACTGCGTACCATCCGGTCGATACGCTCGCCGTGCGTCTTTCCGAGCAGCTTGCTCAGCTCCTGCGGGATATCCTCGGAGCGGAGTATGCCGGCACGGCACGCGTCGTCTATGTCGTGATTTATGTATGCAATGCGGTCGGCAAGGCGCACAATGCGTCCTTCAAGCGTATACGCCACACCGTTCGTATGACAGAGAATTCCGTCCCGCACCTCCTCCGTCAGGTTAAGCGGCTCGAGCAGATCGACCACGCGCAGGCTCTGACGGTAATGGCGGAAGCTGCGGTCATAGCATTTTTGCAGCACTCGTTCTCCCGCATGACCGAACGGTGTATGACCGAGATCGTGTCCGAGCGCGATAGCCTCGGTAAGATCCTCATTCAGCCGCAGAGCGCGGGTAATGGTACGCGCTATCTGCGTAACCTCCATCGTGTGCGTAAGACGTGTACGGTAATGATCGGGCTCGGGCGCAAGAAAGACCTGAGTCTTGCCCATCAGACGGCGAAACGCCTTAGAATGTATTATTCTGTCGCGGCGCTGAAATTCACCGCGCATATCGCATTCGCTTATAGGCTGCTTTCGGCCGCGAGAATTCTCGGTATGGCAGGCGCATGGCGAAAGCGATCGCCGCTCGTTCTCATATAATTCCGAAAGAAAGCTCAATACCGTACACCTCCTGCTGTCCTCTAATAATTATCAATCTATCACTAATAATATACGCGAATAATCGAAAAAATACTTTTTTATTATGATATTTTTTTGTAAAAAATCTTTTTCACGTTCAAGCACCGTCTGTCGACGGCATTCGCACGACATTCGGCAAAGCGGCAACGCTGTCTCCGAGCACCGTCGAAGCATCATGCATCGTATCGTGTTCCGAGACGCTCGACCCTTGCTCTGCCGGAGCACTGATCCGCTGCGGCACGCAAAAAAAACTCCGTTCTGTCCGCACGAACCGCAAGCGCGAGCACAACATCCGTTCCGAAATCACAGCCGTCGAGCTTTACACCGTCGCTGTGCAGCAGCACCTCGAGCCGCTGACGGTCGGAGTAACTGACGGTAAGTCGCAGCTCGTCATAGGTAACATATGTTACTATCCCCGCATCATGCACCGCCTCGGAGGCAGCCGTTGAATAGGCGCGCAGAAGTCCCGATGCGCCGAGCAGTATCCCGCCGAAATATCGCGTAACGGTAACGACCGCGTCGCTCACGCCGGATGAACGCAGTACCGACAGCAGCGGAATACCCGCAGTACCCTGAGGCTCGCCGTCGTCCGAATAGCGTGTGGCGTTCTCGGAGGCAATAAGATAGGCGTATACATTGTGCCGTGCGTCACTGTGCTCGGATCGCACCGAGCGGATAAATTCGATCGCCTCCGCATTGGTTTTCACCGGTCTTGCTCTGCCGATAAAGACAGACTTTTTTTCACAGTACTCCGCCATGCCCTCTCCGCCGAGAGTCGTATATTCACCGCCTGCGCCCTGCTCTCCCGCCGATATAGGATCGCTCTGCTGCGCACCGCCGTGCGCATTCTTCTTTTTTGCCATCTCTGTTTCCTCTTTATTCTTCCGAATCGGTATCACCGACGCACAAACCGAGCGTACTGTCCGGCGGTCTTTCCGTCGACCACAGCCGTTACTATCGCGCCGTCGTCGACATATTCGACCTCCTCTACAGTCGAGCTGCCGTACAGAGCGGAAAGGCAGCCGAGCTCCGATGCCGGGAAATGAAATTCAAGCCGCTTTTTTCCCATCCGGGCTATCTCACCGAGACGCTCGACAAGCTCGTCAACGCCCTCTCCGGTGCGCGCCGATATAAATACCGCATCCGAGGACGGAATATCGGCTGCCGCAGCAGCAAGCGAGCCGTCCGCACGGTCGCATTTATTAAACACATAGAGCACGGGCTTATCGCCCGCGCCGAGCTCCTCAAGCAATCCCGTCGTCACCTTCAGCTCCGCCTCGCATTCCGGGTCGGAGGCATCGGATAGCGCGATGATTGCGTCTGCCTGTGTTATCTCCTCGAGCGTCGAATGAAATGCCTTAACAAGGTGATGCGGCAGCTTTCGGATGAAGCCGACCGTGTCTGTCAGCAATATCTCTGTTCCGTCCGGCAGCGCATATTTTCGGGTAGTCGGGTCGAGCGTTGCAAACAGCTTATCCTCCGCGAGGATTCCCGCGCCGGTAAGATAGTTGAGCAACGTTGACTTTCCCGCATTCGTGTAGCCTGCGATAGCGACCGTCATTATGCCGGAGCGTTTTCTCGCATATCTGCGCAGTTCACGCTCACGCGCAATTCGGTCCAGCTCGCGGCGCAGCGCAGCCATGCGCGCACGTACGCGTCTGCGGTCGGTCTCGAGCTTCGTTTCGCCCGGTCCGCGCGACGCTATTCCGCCGCCCTGACGCGACATCTCCGTTCCCCTTCCGACAAGGCGCGGAGAGGAATACTGCAACTGAGCAAGCTCGACCTGTATCTTTCCCTCGTCTGTCACAGCATGCAGAGCAAAGATATCGAGTATAAGCATACTGCGGTCGATAACCGTTACATCTCCGCCGAGATCATCCTCGATATTCTTTATCTGAGCAGGAGACAGCTCGGTATCAAACACCACCGCCTTGACGCCCCCGCTCTCGCACAGCTCGCGCAGCTCCTCGATCTTTCCGCTGCCGATATACGTCCGCGCATCCGGCTTTTCGCGCGCCTGAATAAGCCGCGCATATGTCTCTCCGCCCGATGTATCGAGCAGCCGCGACAGCTCGTCGAGCATCTGCTCGGTCTCGCCAGAGCCGTCCTCTATTCCGACAAGAATCGCCCTCGGACGCTCGCCGTCCTCGGATCTGAATACCGCCTCAAGCCCCTCTCTCATAAAAGCTCCTTTCCGCTGTTAAAAAACTTTTTATCCTATATTCAATGTATTCAATGCTAAGAGAAAACTATATGCATTTTATCATTCCGTATCTCTGTTGCCGAACGCTTGCCTCAAATTATCGAACCATTCATGTATCTATGTAATGTGCATATGCGAAATAATGAAGCTCTCCGCAGCGAACACGATCATATACGCAGAGAAAACAAAGAGCGGAGCCGCACATTAATAGCTGTACAAGCCCCGCTCATCTGTTTGAAATTCTGTCGCAGTACGCGTTTTATCGTCATGGTGCGCAGCACCCGAGAAAACCCGTTCGGTACCGCTTTCGCAGACCCCGATTATTTTCCGGCTGCTTCAAGACGCTTCTTGAACTTGTCAAGACGACCGCCGGCATCGACGAATTTCTGCTTACCCGTAAAAAACGGATGGCACTTGGAGCAGATATCAACGTGCATATCTCCTGCAACACTCTTGGTCTTGACCTCAGCGCCGCATGCGCACTTGATGGTAGCTTCCTTATAATCCGGATGGATACCCTTCTTCACGTCCTTACACCTCACATTCTTGTTTTTTGTGTTGCCCTACGGCAACAATACAAGATATTATAACATACAAATCTGTGCATTGCAATAGTTTTTTTCGCTTTTTCGCAGCTGCGCGAAATTTATCGGACGGTAAGAAATAACATTCGCTTCATTGCGTCGCATAGCAACCGAAATTTAGACTGAATATCGCAGTAATGCTCCGCACGGCAGCCGAATCATGTGCTTCGTTCGGAGCACAAGCCGCCGACACATATCGGCGACTTAACATGTCAGAAATATAGCTGCGATTACCGCTTCAAATACAGCCTATGCCCATGTTAAAAGCCGTAGCAGTCGTATTCTGCTCAGCCGTATATAAAGTAGTTCTCCTCGAATTTACTCTTCAAGCTGCTTTGCAAGAAAGGATGCTGCGGTTTGTATCAGCTTAGCCTCAAGCTCGGAGGTAAGATGCGCTCCTCCGGCGAGCGAGATAACGCTGCCGGTGATATCTCCGCCGGAAATGATCGGCATCAGCGCCGATATATAATGCTCCCCGTCCTCATCCTCGGTAACATAATACTTGTCTCCGCCGCCGAAGCTGTAATAGGTGCGCGCGGATATAAGCTCCTCGACCGCGCCCGAAAGGGAACGGTCGGCATAGCTCTTCTTCGGCGCTCCCGATACCGCAATGACCGCATCGCGGTCGGTAATAACGACACACATATCAGCCGTACGGTGCAGCGCCTCGGCATACTGTGCGGCAAATGAATTCATCTCGCCGATGGGCGAATATTTCTTAAAAATCACCTCGCCCTCGCGGTCGGTATATATCTCCAGCGGGTCGCCCTCGCGAATACGCATCGTCCGCCTGATCTCCTTCGGGATAACGACTCTGCCGAGGTCGTCTATCCTCCTGACAATTCCTGTTGCTCTCATATATATTTTATTCTCCTTAGCAATTTTCTTAAACTACTGTCTCTTTTTCTGATAAGATAATAGCTGCAAAGGTAGTCTTTGCGAAAAATGAGCAAAATATACGCGCGTAAAAATGAGCTTTTGCCGCGTTTGTTTTTTACATGCAATATCTATCAAACAAAATTTTCCGACAGACTGAAAAGCAAATCGCCGTTTGCAGCGAAGGCACGCGCTTACCTGAATTCAATGCCGATCGGGCATTTTCTTGACAAAAAGTGAAAAGAAAGGTATAATTACGAGGTATATGCACCGCCTGCCGCAACGGCATAGAGGCGTGCTGTACACCTAAAGACAACGAGAAGGGAGATGAGTCTGATGGCAAGCTGTCGCTTCTGCGGTGCAGAAACAGATAACGGTGATATCTGCGAAAAATGTGCCGAAAATGATGCAGGCGGAACAGTCGCGGGGCAGCTGTTCCTCTTCGGCGACGATATTACGCCGGAGCCGGATGCCGATGAACGCGCCGATCATAAAACTGACGGTATCTGCAATGCCGCCGACAACGCGCTGTCAGCCGATGCTCACGCTCCGACATATTCAATAAATAAGACAGACGCTCCAGAGCCGACAACGGAGTCCGATGAGGCGGAGCTCGTAACCGACACCGATGCACCATCCGATGCCGCCGAGCCCGAGACCGTCTCCATGCACCCGCGTGATCCGAACTATGATGCGGTAATATGCCTCTCCGGCTCACGTCCCGAAGCTCCAAGCTCGATACATGCCGCATCGGTGAGAACACTTCGTGCAGAGCACGTTGATGCCGCAAAGCGAGAGGACATGGAAAACACCGAAGCGGCAACGGTCTCAGAGGGTGATCACACCGCCGATGCCGGCGAAGCTTCGCGCAGTACAGATAACAAAAAAACACCGGACGGAGAAGGCACGAGCCGCACTCCAACCGACAATAATCTATTTGATCTAAATGCAGAGGAAAGCTCGGCAGGCAGTACAAATCACGAGGATATATCCGACAATAGCAAGGCAGTCGATGCAGACGAGGCGACTGAGGTCAACTCCGCAAGCCGAGAATCAAGCACTCTTGATACAGACCTCTCGATCTTAGAGCGGACAGCCGACAGTGCGGAAATCGCAACGCCTCAGCCGATGGCTTTTGCATACAAAAAGCATAGAAAGATACCTGCGGAAGCTCCGGAAAACGAGGCGGCGCAGATACTATGCGGATCCGATGATATGCAGACCGACATTGCATATACCGATGCCGAGCGGGAAGTCGCCGACACAGCTCCGACGATCAGCGCATCGGGAAATACCGAGACGCCAATCGACGATAAGCCTGCCGATCCCGGGCAGAGAAAGACGGCAGACCTAAACACAGAGATCGTGCAGCCGTCGTATATACCTCTGTATGATGATGAGCTCGACGATTCGGAGTTTCTGTATACCGTCCCTGCCGACAGCCCGCGTATAAGCCATCATACCGCGCCCGACAACACATCGGCAGACAGCACATTCTCACGCGACAGTGAAGCAGACAGCGGCACGGCGAACATCGGCTTGACAGACAGCTGTACCGCAAACACCGACTCGGGCGACGGTGCTCCGATCGACAACAACACAATTGACAGCGGCGCGTCGGACGACACCGCGGAAATTACAGTATCTCCATCAGTTGTGTACACTTCCGGTACGGCTGCACCGGACGCTGCGGACGCAGTGCCGACCTTTGAACTGAGCGGAGGCTTCGGCTCTGGCCTGATATCAAGCGAGAGCGAAATATCACTGCTGCTCGAATATTCGCCGAGCGAGAACGCAATAGAGCCGGACATAGCACCACGGGAATTCAAGGCGAGCTCCGGTGCGGGCAATGAGACGGCAGAAAACAAAAACGGCGGAATAAGCAGGATCGGCTCGGCACTCAAGAGCGCCGTCTGCAAGCTGCACAATGCAGGCACTGCAATAGGACACGCCGCAGTCTCTGCCGCAGCATGGCTGAAGCATAACCCTCTCGCGGCGGTACGCCGTGGGCTGTTTGCCGTCGGCCGCGGTCTCGGTCATGTCGGAAAAAAGCTGCTCGGAGCCCCGCACCACGAGCTGATGTTCAATCGAGGTGACACCGGGGCATATGCGCCATCCGCCTGCATCGCGCGTATTCCGCTTATGTTCCCGCTGCCGCTGATACTGCATCCGCACTCGCGCTATGCACGCTACTCATCGGCATGCGGCGCCGCCGTAACGCTCGTATCGATGCTCGCTGTGCTTGCGGACCGACTGCTGTGTCTACTGTGGCGAACAATCTTTACTACGACGGTTAACCGCGGCACCTCATTTGAACATGTTGCGCTCACCTCGACCGGAATAGAGGCGATTGCGCTTACCGACACAATCTTTCTCGCAATCTTAATACTGTTCGTCGCCTATTCGGTATTCGTCGCCGCGCTCGGGAACCGACACCCTCTCGCACCGAGACTGCTCTACCGCATTGCCGCAATAGGCGAGCGGCAGGAGAACGGGCAGAAATAAACATGTCCGCAGGAAGGAACAATACCATGAATATTGCCGTTGACATTGACGACACTCTGACGAATTCATTCGACTATTTTATGCCGTTCATTGCCGAATATCTCGGGGTCGAGCTGAGCGAGCTGAAGCGCAGAAACGTCTCTTACAGCAATCTGCCGGAGGAATGGCGCGGAAACGAGGTCGATTTCTGCCGTAAATATTATGACCGCATCGTAAGCGACACAACCTTTAAGCCCGATGCGGCATTGGGAATGAGGCAGCTGCACGAGCTCGGACACCGCATAATAATCATAACAGGGCGCTCCGAGCCGCTCTACACCGATCCGTATAAAACAACGATCGAGGAGCTTGCGCGCGGTGATATTGAGTATGACGGTCTGATATGTACGATGAAAAAAGCGGAGGCTTGTCTGAGCGAGAATATCTCGGTAATGATAGACGACCTGCCGAAAAACTGCGATGCCGTCAGAGCGTGCGAAATAACTCCGATACTCTTCAACAGTCCGGCAAACCGCGATACGAAAGTCCCATACCGCCGAGTCTCTACATGGGCGGAGGCGGTCGATGCTGTAAAGGAGATATCCGCGCAGCTGCAGTAAGAGCCGCCGTGCTGTCTGATCCTACGGCATGAATGACCGATCTTCTCGCTTCACTGCCGCCGATTTTTCGGTCACAGCTACATCGCATACAGAACAAAAACAAATATCCGCAGTCACGATATATTACCGTCGAAGCGACGGCAGACATGTCGAAGCAGCTGCGGATATTTTTATATTTTTTTTAAAGACAGCACTGATAATACAAGTTATCGTACATTACAAACGTAAAAGCGTCAAGCCGGATGCAGAATATCTCGAGCAAGATAATCGGTCTATTCAACAGGTCTCAGCGAGCAGTAATAATAGCTTGCTGCCGCACCGCCGTTACCGTATGCTGCTGCGTAGTTGATCATACCGCCTGCCGCAGCATAAATTCAAGCCATAGATACCGCCGCAACCGCAATACGGAATTACAGCGGCAAGACAGACACACGCACTAAGAATAAAACAGAAAAAGAGCATGCGATGCCGAGACCGTCATACATGCTCTTCTAACTCTGAAAATGTAATAACACCGAAAACGGTTACAGAGTTTTCATTATCTCTTCTATGGCACCGACATCTACTTTTCTCTTATTTCCCTTTACGGAAACGGTCATATTCTCCGGGCGGAATATATCCCTTGCCGCCGCCACGACCTCATCCTTTGTGACATTATATCTGCCGTAATATTTATCCGAGTGGTCGTACGGAACGGTATCAAGAATATGATTGTAGTACGCCAGACTGAAATTGAGGTTTTCGGGATTATCCCACTCAAGCTCGTCGCAATGCAGCTTTGACAGCAGACTTGACTCGTAATCAAACCGCCCGGTCTTTACTGTGCCGAGGAGCTCGACGACAGCCCCGACAGCATCATTCAGCTTGCCGCTGTCGACCTCAAAATTAAAATTCATGTTGCCGACGTTATCGTATTGCTCAAGTGTACTGTCATATGAATAAATAATAGGATTATTCTCCGACAGATACTCATAAACAAGCGACTTTTCGCCGGTAAACAGCACATCGTACAGCAGATCCGGAATGCCGCCGAAGTATTTCTTTCGATCAATATCAAAGCCGACCTTAATATAATGCCAATATCCGTTCTTGACCTTGATATTTCCGTCGCGGTGAAAAAAATCGCGGTTTAACGTGATTGTATTTGCGAATCCCGGAGAGGTCTGAGAAATATCAAGCGCTTCTACCTTTCTGCCGAGCCGCCCGATATCCTCATCGGAAGCATTTCCGGTCACATAGAAAAAGCAATTGTCTCTCGAGAGTATTTTTCTTCCGAATTCATTCAGCTTTCTAAGCGAAATACGATCAATAACACTGCAATATCCGAGTATCGTTTTCTCCGCCTCGGTGTCATGCCAAACGGCTTTATTAAAAAGATAATGCAGAGAATTTCTCTCATCACGCTCACGCATTTCCGCCTTGATACGCTTCTTTTCGCTGGCAAATGCGCAAGGATCAAGCACTATCTCATCAAATATCCCGCAGAGAATATCGCAAGCAAAATCAAACTCGTAAGACGGTCCGGTCACGGTAAACATAATAAATTCCTTGTAGGTACAGCCCTCAAAGTCAATACCGCGTTTAGCCATGACATGATAAAAGTTCTCATATTTATTTTTTAAATTTCTGAACACCATGTGCTCAAACAGATGACTTATGCCGTTCTCGGTTATATCCTCAAAAATGCTGCCCGCTCGGATATAAAGCGAAAGGCAAAAGCTGTGGAGATTATGATTCGTCAACGAATATATCCGAGTGCCGTTAATATAAAGCTCTTGTTCCTGCATAATTCCTCCTTTGTTACGTCAAAACACTTCCGTCAAAATAAATCTGTCAATAGCTTTCACAGAGCAGCTCTGCTATATCATGCGCTTGCACACATACTCATTTTCGCATCTCCGCAAGCGGAAAATTATCCGAAATTCATTGCAGTAGTCTCACGACTCACCTCACGGTATCCGATCTTACGGTAAATATGCAGGGCATTCTTATTTTCCGATTCGCAATACAAACACGGCACCGAACAGCCCCGCCTTATACATTCATTCGTCAGAAAAGCCGCCAATCGCGTGCCGCAGCCTTGCCCGACATATCTGCCGTCAACAGCCAACGCACCGATTCCGGAATTGTCACCAAAAAGAGAACCGAATCCTATCAAAGCACCGTCTCTCTCAAGTACAAAGCTGTTCCGAATATTATTCAAAAAGTCATTATATTCTTCCCTGCGTTCGGCATCGGATAATTTTCTCTCGGAAACGGACATTCCTATGCGCGCATGCATAGCGGCGTATTCGCGTGTCCATATGTCAAGTGCAGCGGGATAATCATCCGCGCGGCACATTCTGATCCCATCCTCACAACACGGATATATCCTACCGTCATGCTCTAAGTATATATTCGTACTTAACCTACCAAAGCCTAAAGCGCAGACAAAGAGATCGGCAGGCTGTGATGCGGGATAGCTCGTCCACCAACCGCATCCGACCGATAGAAATCTTTTTACGGCTCTATGATAAACTAATGCTCCGATACCTTTTCTGCGGTATTCCGGAAAAACAAAGATAAATATCTGCCCGTGATATATTGAATTGTCGGGAACAAAACAATAAAACCAACCGACGATACGCTCCCCGAGCATAATAATTTGAATATCGGCTTTAGAGAATTCGGAGAACTTGTCATAATACTGTTCCTCAGCTGCCCGCCGAATAGACGGCTCATCGGAATCGGAATATGCACGGGTAGATATCTGCCGCTCTGTTATTGCCACCTTTCTCCTACCTCCGTATATTTCGTTTAGTAAATATTGCGTACCCCAGAGGCTCCCCCGACTGCCAATCACATCCGCTGACCAGAAAATTTATATGTCCTCCGATATCTGTCGACAATGCAGAGCGGACGAAATCGAACATCCAAAAAATATCATACTATTATGATTATAGCATATTCCGCAAAAATTACAAGTGCAATTTTCCGCCGCCGAATTAAACCGTTGGTTTAATTGATTAGAAATTTATCAAAACATTATTGACATAAAGTGATTAGATGTATATAATATCATTACAGTCAATAAGAGATAGCTATCCTAAGAGGACAAGGTAAAACACTAACCGTGTTCATGCATTGCAAAGCGAAACGCATCACGCCCGCCAAGCAAAACAAGGAGGAAATAATGAACGAATATTCTATTCACGTAACAGACGGCAAGGTAATAGGCGACTCTGCGCTATACCTGACAGCGAATGATCTGCTCGGCAGAGAAAGCAAGCGCCTCTGCGATCTTACCGATGCGCTTGACAAGTCAACACCCGAGAAGAAAAATAACAAAATCGCAGAGTACAAGTGCGCCAAGTACCGCTATGCAGCCGTATCGCTGATCCACAGCATTGTTTACAACATTAATCATTTCAGAAAGACGAACAACCTCGAATACTCGCATTATCTGCTGCAGCCGTTCGATGATATCTTCAGGGAATACCCCGAGTATCTGACCTTATATGAAGCAGCCGCCGATGATGAAAAGCCGGATCTCAGCTTGTACTATTCGGTCTCGGCGTTCACCGAGCGAGAGATTGCAGAGCTAAAATCAAAGAATACAAACGCGACAGACTGGGAGAAAATCGAGCTCGATGAACGCATCGGCGGACTGGAATTCGCTAAGAGCTGCCTCGACGAAGCGTGGAAAAAGAGAAAGGAAGCGATAAAATGAAAGAGAATCTGAAATTTTTAAAGCTCCTTGCCGATGAAACGCGGCTTGATATACTGAATATTCTTTTGAAAGAGGATTCATACGTAGAGAAGCTCGCATGCGAGCTCTCGCTCACTCAGGCTACCATCTGCTATCACCTTAAAAAAATGGAGTCGGCGGGTATTGTGAACAGCTCACGCACACAATACTACATCATATATTCGTTAAATCGCGAGATATTTGATAAGCCGCTGTTTGAGCTGATAAAAAACGGTGAAGAAATCGTCAACACCGACGAGAAGTACAAAAAAGAAGTAGTATCAAACTACTTCAAGTACGGCAGATTAACTCAGATACCCACACAAAGAAAAAAGCGTGAAATTGTCCTCGGGGAAATACTAAAGCAGTTTGAGTCGAACCGCGAGTATACGGAAAAAGATGTAAACGAGGTCATTTTACGCTATCATGATGATTTTTGCACTATCAGGCGAGAGCTGATCGCCCTCGGCATGATGACACATAGCAGCGGTATATATAAACGGGTAAAATGAAAAGCAATATTCAAATAGGCGAATATATTCTGAATTATCGCAAGCAGCATAGACTCACACAGGGCGAATTCGGAGAACTGCTCGGAGTCAGTACGCAAGCCGTCTCGAAATGGGAACGAAAAATCTGCTATCCGGATATCTTTCTGCTCCCGGCCATATCAGAGCTTATAGGTATCTCCATAGATGAAATGATGAAGTAAAGTAGTATGATGCGGATAGGTACTGAAATTAAATATGTGAGCAAATATTATTGTTAAATAAAGCCGCGAAGCGAATATCACCCGACGAAGTCGGATATCACTGCGCAGCAATACCACCCGCCGCACGGCGAATATAAGAAACAAGCACCTGCGAAAGCAAGTGCTTGTTTCATGTGACTGCGCGACGAAAAGGCACAAAGCATCTTATCCCCCTAAAGTGTGATTTCTTCAAGCAGGATAATCCCCGGCTTTGCTATTATTTATTATCAAAAAAGTTGTCGTATCCTCAAAAGATATGCGTAATAGATTAGTAGATGTAGGAACAATCTTGACAAGCATAATCAGCTATGTTGCACTGTGTACACATATATGAACGACTGGTTTATCGCCAGATATGTTAAGGCATGTGTAATAAACACAAGAAGTATTTGCTATGGAGGAATTAACATGAAATTATCGCGAATCTCTTTTGCGCTTGTTATCTGCGCATTGTTTGGTATGACGGGGTGCGGAAATGTACCGCAAACGATACCGGATACTACGTCAGATGAATCGACGACAACCGAACCAACGACAACTGAACCGACATGGAAAAGTATAGAATATACTCCCGAGAAAGAATTTGTAGATTACGATTACGGAAAGGAATCAAAAGCGACTAAAAAAGTGATCGTGACGGCACTTATACCCGATACGTGGGTATCGGGCAGTGAAATTGAAAATGATAATTCCTATGTTGAGTGGGATTCGGATCTATTGGTTTATAAGAGACGTCTCGAAATCCCCAAACTTTACAGAATAACCGACATTTCATTATTTAATGAGGCGACCTGCGGTGAACATATATCAACGGTAAATCCGTATTCTCCCGAGAATTATGATATTGAAAACGGTGAAACAGATCAGGGTTCATACATAATGTTTACCTCCAAAGTCGGGGAGAGCTTCAGAAGCATTATATTTCTGAAGGTGTCCGACGAATATGTATTGCGCCTTGAGTATTCGGGAGAGACGGCGCAGATGTACGAATATGCGATAAAAAGCTTTAACTCGGTAAAGGTGGATATAACATGAAAAAGACAATTCGGAATCTGTTCTTAAAAGTACCTGCGGTTTGTCTGCTGTCTTTATCAATGCTGCTCACTTCCTGTATCAGTGTGAATAACGAGATGATACCGGAAGAGAGTACCGTCGCAGAGACGACCGAGAATCCCATATTAAATGCAGAATATTCTCCGTCACCCGAACAACCGACTGTCAGCGGTATAGCGACGGTCGAATTCCCGAACATCGAAAACACCTATTATTACGATGATTTGCCTGAAAAAATCAAGACAGCGCTTTCCTATTTTTCGCAGATAATTGCCGAGATTATCAGTACGGATGGGAAAGAACCGGTTGCTGTTGATTTTGAAAGTCCGATATACTCTAAAGATATAGAATACGCTAAATACTTTTTTGCCGACAATTTCGGTGCTTTAAAGAAATTTATTTTGAAATTCATATACCCCGTTGAAAGCGAAAATGAGATTCCGCGCATGGTGTATGGACTCAGGTATACAGCGTCGGCTTATGGAGTAGAGGAATTTGAACACTACATATACTGTATAGACGAGACGCAAAGCATTTTGGCATCTCTTGCTCATGACGGAAGCGACTACGGTAAAGCATTAGCCATTGCAAGGTGGATTACGGATAACGTAGAGTATTCGTATGACTTTGAGGAACGCGAAGCTGCGGGAGACGATGTACGCACTGTTTACGCTGCGCTTAAAAATCGTGAGGTGGTCTGCGAGGGATACGCACGTCTCTTTGACCATATGTGTAAATTATCAGGTTTAGAAACCATTTATGTCACCGGGATGGCGGGCGGAGATAATCACGCATGGAATATGATTCAAATATCAAACAATTGGTATCATGTTGATACTACATGGATGATATCTCCGGAATTGTTTTATAGGAATTTTATGATGCCGGATGCGGTATGTTTTTCGCATGAAATAATAACACATGATAGCGTTAAATTCGGTCTTGTTAATTCGATTGGATACGATTATCGCAAAATTCCGAAAACAACATCGTTTGATATGTATAAGTATTATTTTGAATCAATTGATGAATTTGTGTCGTGTTTTTCGAATGATTCAATCAACGATAAAATGTTTACGATTTTTCTGAGTTCCGATGAACTGTTGGAACAATTCAAGCGTATCAGAGGTCGGGAACTCAAAAACATTGACGGCAACATTTATTACATTGTATTTGCAAAAGGCATTTCGGATAAGTCTTTTATAAATGTTAATTTTACAAAGAAAAAAGGGGGGTGACCCCCCCTTTTTTACTTATGTACTCTTTTTCGGTCAAAACGTTTTTCATCAATAAATCCAAAAGAATATCATCTTCCGCATTTTCGGCATCTGTATCAGCCCCTAACAAATCAATCAAGTCATCATCCTCATAGTGATTTCTTTTTTACGTCTTTGCTGTTCTGTCATTGATATATGCAGATAGCAGTGATACAGAGATTTCTTTATGTAATTTATTAATGCGTAGTCTGTGCTGCACCTGAGCTTGTCCAAATCAAGAGTCATTATTATTTCAATGAGATGCAGTGTAAGCTCTGAGCGCACATCTTCGCTGTACTTTGACTGACGTACATGCCTGTCTATTATTGGTTTGAAGAAATCAATAATCTCAAGCGTCGCGTTTTCATTTGAGTTTTTTGCTTCGGCAAATAATGTCCTTAGATTTTTCACTTCCGAAATCACTCCTTTTCAGGTTAAGGAATAATTTCGGGTGTAAATCGTAAGCATGCCCGAAAATAAATTTGTAAAACGATTGTGCTTACGGAAGCGCTTAGCGACACCTCTTCATTCGTTTGGACAAATCAAAAAAATGAAGTTTAACCGAAAATATAAAAAAGAACAATATTGAAGGTGGCACATATATGATTGTCGGAATAATTATTGATTGTTTCTTAAAACATCACATTTGTTTTACCTTTTTTCTTTGATTTTAAAATTATGTAATCAAGGCTCTGTTTTGCATATCGTAAAGAAGTAGGACTTTGTGCCGACCGTATCGAATATCCCATGCTTGAAGATAAAGCAACAGCAAACTTTGATTGTTTGGCAATACTACGATTTGTATTTATAAAAGAATACACATCGATTTTTTACTACAATTTTTTATCATTTTTTGCTTTTTTATTTTTTAAAAAATGTAGTATCTTTTAGTGTTAACCGTAATATAGGTACAAGCACGAAAAATTCTTGACATGTATTGAAAGCTATGTTATACTGAATGCAATAAATGCTTGCGTAGGCAAATTTGCAATATAAACAAATTTCAAATCCATATTATGGAGGTTATTATGAAAAAAGCATCTTTAGTATTATTCCTTTTATTTGCATTAACCTGTGCATTGGCAGCTTGTCAAAAAGCAAGTACTGATGATGACAGCTTAAAAGTTACTTCTACTACACAAGCTACAACACCGCAAGAATCTGAGAAAATGGAGGAATACAACAATTCGATGGACTTGAACATCTATATGCGAACTTTTGTTAATTTCTATCATGAGCCTACAAATAACATCAGTAGTCTGAATAGAGATGATACGATTTCGCAGTTGTTCGCATTTTGTTATTCTTTCGCAGACAAACTTGATTACGTTACGATTAATGATGACACCTTGTCAATGTATATAACGGGGGATGGATTACAGACGGCAGGAGAGATGCTGCTCGGAGCTGATTTTAAACTTGCAGATCACTTATCGGGTATGAAATTTACGAATGCAAGCCATGTTTCGGAAACTGACACATATGTTGTTTCTACCGGAAGAGGTGATTGGGGCGGCGACGGATACTTCGTTAAGTTCGGTAGCCAACCTGATATCCAGGAAGCAGCAACAACAGCTACTGTAACCGTCGAGCTTGAAAAGGATGATGAGTCAGTTGGACGAGTGCAGGATGTTTTCGAGAAAAATGTTAAAGACTCTTTCCTTTACTATACAATTTCAGAGATCAACTCCGTGAAATGAAAGTGTTTTATACTATTCGTATGTTTATTTGAATTATAGTGTGCTTGCCTTATATAACAACATATGAAATAGTTATTTCATCCGACATCTGCTCCTTGGCACTATTGTTTTATGCTCCGATAAACACGACACAGTATAAAAATACAGAGACTTGCACAATAGGGATAATCCTACGTGCAAGTCTTTTTGCTTGTAAAGATATGAAATAATTCTCCGTTGCATGTTCAACAATTTCTAAGGGCTTTCCTTTATGTTGTAATCGTGCTATACAAATTAACAGATTATATTGTTAAAGCTATTATGATATATTTATCTTTAATCGGGTATGCCGGACAATCGGAACGGGCAAATCATCTACTCCTACAAACCACAACCCTATGTATATGACTTTAGTTCAAGTCCGGGTGGTGAGGCCGCAGTAAACTCTCATATAAAAAATGAGA
>OIWM01001472.1_pt1 | contig 22956 bp, 33 predicted proteins | sample 1587451 | NCBI WGS metagenome assembly OIWM01 (sample SAMEA3888907, study PRJEB22519) | human gut metagenome | biome: human gut; feature: human-associated habitat; material: faeces | place: Denmark | collected 2011
AATGTGTGTGTCCTCCAATGATCACATCGGCTCCTGCACTTACAAATGCTTCTGCTAATTCCTTCTGGTCTGCTCCATAGGAATGATTTCCTTCCGTTCCCCAGTGCGGATATGCAATGACAATATCACTGTTACTCTTTGCTTTTCGGATCACTTCCGTAAATTTGTCAGGCTTTAAGGTCTTTAACACTCCGGGACTGTCTTTCGTTGCTTCTTTTGTATAGGAATACGAACGTTCTATCTGTGTTGCAGCTACTATTGCAATTTTTCTGCCATTTGCAATAAAATAAACAATTTTCTCTGCTTCTTCTAAATTCCTGCCAGCTCCCACATAGGGTATCTGTGCCTGCTCTAGTGTATCCATTGTATCTAACAGTGCTTCTTCTCCATAATCATAAACATGATTATTTGCAAGGGAAACAATATCCGCACCAAGCTGCTGCAACACTTCTACGCGGGATGGTGCCGCCCGGAACGTATACGCCTTTCCGGCTAACGGTGTCCCTCTGTTACTATAGGTAAATTCATTATTGATCAGCAAAATATCCGCACTTTGCAGTTCTAACATTAGATCGGATGACAGACAATCATAAATGCCATTAGGCTGTCTGTCCATAAATACGGTCGTAGACCAGCCCTCCGACAGATTGATGTCTCCGGTAAAATCCAATACGGTCTCTCCCCCTGCACATTCTTTGTCATAGATATTTTCTAACAGTTCAGACTGGTATCCGGTATCCCGGCAATAATAGACCCAGAGCACCTGCATCGTATTACCGGTCAGTGTATACCATAGATCCGAATCCTGATTTTCCTTTTCTACTTCATCTGCTACTTTTTTTAATGTCTCATCTCCATATTTAGAATGAAACCATGCCAAAAAATTTTCATCGATCGGACGATTGCTAATAAATTCTTTCTGGCACTTTTCTAAAATTGTATCATATTCTGTCTGCAGATCTGACCTTGCTCCTGCTTCCTGTTCCTTGTCAGCTTCTACCTTTTGCCCGTCTGCCTGTGCAGTTGTCTGCTTCGTACCTTCATTTTTTTGTTTTAAGTACCCTGTTCTTCCTAAATATCCTGCTGCTAAGATCACAAGAAGGATATTTAAAATGATCCCTGCCTTTTGAAGCCTTCGTTTCATAGGTTCCTCTCAAGTTTTTTTCTCTGCGTTTGTCTTTAACTGTAATAAGCAGCGATGTAAACACCGCTGCTTATTATGATATATCATCGTTATGATTATTTGTAGTTTACGATTACAAACAAATGATTTATAAAGTTGCGTATTATCAAGGTTATTATATATTATTTTATAAAAAGTGATATTTAAAAGTGATATTTAAAATATTTCAAAAGCAATCAAAACATTATATCATGACCTCTTTTCCCATCATATCCTTGATAAAATTTTGTTGTGAATTACGAGACACATAATATTCTTTTCCTATTTTATTGCCATACCCCATTTGATACATAACTTTCAATATTTTTAATGCCTTGTCATTTTCGCAACAAAATACTTTCATAATATCTTTTTTTGTTAACATCTCTGAATCATTAAACGAATCAGTATAACCCTTAATAATATTATCTCTCTCGTAACATTCTTCTATAAGTTGTTCTTTTGTCATTGTATCATAATTATTATTCAAAGAAAACCCTCCTTTTAATTTTTACCTGTACTTCCAAATCCACCTCTACTCACTTCGTCCAAATGCTCCACTTCCTTAAATTCAACCATTGGCATCTTTTCGTTAATACGGAACTGACAGATTCGATCATTCTTATGGATTATTGTATCTTCCATAGCGATTACAGGATAAAACCACTGATCTGAGTCTCCACTATAGCTGTTGTCGATGACCGCAAAACAATTTGTCTGTATGATTTTAAAGTTTTTATATGTACTGCTACGTGGCACAATATTCGCTTCATAGCCCTCTGGCAATTTCATTCCCACCCCTAATGGGATTAAGCGAAATTCTCCTTTCTTTAGTTTTATTGTTTCGGCTGAACGTAAATCAATCCAATTAGATTTTCCACCACCAATGTATGTAAGTTTGTCAATTTCGTCATTAAAATATTTTATTTTAATATTCTTGATATTTGTTCTATGTTTAAAAGAATAAATTCTGTCACACATAACGAATATCAAGAATACAGTTATTACAAAATATGTTACACTGTAATATTTTTCATACACGCCCCAAGATGCAATTGTTGCAAATCCGAATACAATAATTAATACGATATCTAAAATTGTCATTATTTTTAATCTTTTCTTTGTCATCAGTTTTCTCCTATAATTCTACTTTTTCATACAGTCTACAGTTACAAAATCCCAATGTTGTAGATTCTCTAAATTTTTCACACATACATTTAGTGAATTCATTCTTTTCATTAGAACACAAACAATATCCACCATTTTCTTTAATCTGTTGACGCACTCGATTTACTACAGATTTGTTTCTATTTTCTATAATTCGCACTTATTCAATCACCTCTTTCAAATAAGAGATATATTCTGTCCATTTCCCAATAGAATGAATATACTCTTTACCTTTTAAACCTTTCAATTTCATGTCTGCTTTAATATTCTCTATTGGGTTCTTCTTCGTTGCTAATGATTTGATAAAACTGTTTGTACTATGTGTTAGGGTTAAAATACATTCCTGTGGAATTTTAGACACCAATTCTTTATATTGGTTCAAGTCTTCATTTGGTATTTTATAATCATTTTTTGGTAGGTTCTTACTTGAAAATGGGCTAATACCAGCACCAGATGTTTTTGGTTTTAATAATGGGATTATCCTATCTGAACTAGCATATTTGAATTTGAATAATACTTCCGAATCAGTTTCTTCAATGTCAAATATGATTGACGGATTGGTTTGTTGAATTGCTTTTAGAATGTTGTGACCTCTTCCAAGCGAAGGAATATAAGCTTGTAGAATATCTCGACCATAATGAAATACCTTATTTCCAAATTGACAATCTATATAAACATCTATATCCTCCAAATTTCCATTAAGTTTACGTGGAAAATCTTTTGTTGTTAAATCATAAGGTGCTTTTAAGCGATATATTCCTTTAAATTTCTGTATTAAATAACTCGTTTATATCACCACCTTTAATATTCTTCATAATAAGTTTCTTGACTTACATTTTTCTTTTTATGTTTTTCAGTTTCTTTTACTTTAGCAAGACATTCTTTCCTATCTTTAAAAACAATTCCTTTATCGAAACTTTTATAAGAAAACAGGTGTGCTCGTTTTGTTTTGTCTTCTAATCCAACGTAATAATCATCTTCTACTGTACGAATTTTTAATTCACATACTTCATATAAGCCAAGATTAGGCATTATACGTGCGTAATATACTTTATCCCCTTTATGTAAATCATCTTTAGTCATATAAGACCACCCTTCCTTGTTTTAGAGATTGCTTCGCATCTATTACTCGTTGATTTTTTGAACCTCTCCATTTCAATGTAAGATCTTTCTGTTCATCTATATATTTTCCGTCAACTACGATATCTACATTAGAAATTATCTCTTTACGTTGTTCTGCAATTATCGTACTCTTTAAATCATCTGTTATAGCAGGACTCATAATTTGATTCCACTCATATCCTGTATATAACCAGATGGTTTTCTCAGGAAAAGAAATACGGATTTCTTGGACTAATTTTAATACTTCATCGAGGTTATTTTCGTGTAGTGGATCACCACCACTGAAGGTAATGCCCGATATATAATCTTTGGACAGTTCTGTGAATATTTCTTGCTTTGCGGATTCATCAAATTGAATACCACTATCAGGATTCCATGTTTGAGGATTTTGACAATTATAACAATGATGAGAACAGCCTGAGAGCCATAAAACAACTCTCAATCCTGATCCATTATTCATATCATCGTGAGTAATGTTATGATAATTGATATGAATCACACTCCTTTTCTCCAATAATAGCCACCAGAACGGCAATTATTCTTTATTGCTCTACATATGCCAGGATATTTTACACCAACATCTTTTGCAGCTTCACCAATACTATCATAGGTACATATAACATTTTTGTTATTGTCAAGTTTTTCAACTTTAGTTTTATTATTATCTACGAATTTAATTTTTTCGCCCTTAAAATCATTTAACAATCTCCACAAAAAGCCACCTGCTCGTTTATGATCTTTACATGATTCGGATATGTCCCCTATTAAAATATCGAGTGCTTTACCTGCTTCGGTTATGGACTCCCAAATTTTTATTATGTTACCATTGGTATCAAATTGAATAACTTGTTTTTTATTTGTATCTTTCGTCTTTATTGGATAATTATTAGATAAATAATCTTTGTAAAAACACCAATAATTTTCATTTGTTGTTTCTCTCATTCCAATACAACACATAGATATATTTCCTTGTGAAACATTAAGTTCATCAGATGCTTGTTTTGATGATTTCCAAATTTTTATCAATTTTCTTTCTTTTGATATTTGGCAAACATAATTTCTCTTAATCATAATTTCATGCTTATAATTATTCTTGTCTAAATCTTTTTCATAAACCCAGTAATAATTATTTGAAGTTTTACAAAAATCATTAACCGCATCATAAATACTAATATTTAATATTTTTTCTGCTTCAGATACACTATCCCATATTTTTACAATTTCTAAAGAATTAGCATCAATTTGAACAGCTCTATCTTTTGGCATTTGTAATAATTCGCCACCGATTGTTGCATTATATCCATTAGAATTTTTATATTTATAATAAGTTTTATACTTTTTAATATAAAATTTTTCTAATTCACATGCCTTTTCTAAAGTATCAGTTTTATCAATAATTTCTCTTGTAAAACCTTGTATTCCATATTTTCTAATTGCTCTTTTGAAAGGCGAATTGTAGCATTTGTTACTTTTATTTTTTGATTCATATATATGGTTCGCTTCTCGCTCTTCTATTGAACGAGAAGTTATACCAATATATTTTTTATAGTTAGTTTTATTTGTATAACAGTATATTAAATACATCACATTGACACCCTATCATTTATTTCTGCTATTTTGCTAGAATTATATCTCGTCTCACCATGTACTCTTGTAAATCCCAAATATCCGTTCATCCTATCAATTTTTGTAATCATTTTACTACCACACTTAGGACAAATATCCATTTCTACTTGCTGATATCCACAATCTTCACAATAACACATTGCAAGATTCACACCCTCATAAAAACCTTTATCCATTGCTCGAAGAATAAGTGTTTTAATTGCTTCTTTGTTATATCCTAGATTGTATCTGCAATACTGAATCTTTCCACCATTAAATAAATTCCAGAAACGTCCTTCTTTATCCTGTTTTTCAATAGGTGACATCTGTTCTGATACATGACAATGGAACGAATTACTTACATAAGGCTTGTCAGATACATTCTCAATGATTCCATAAATCTTGCGAAACTGTTCAATCTGAAGACCACACAACGATTCAGCAGGAGTGCCGTAAATTGCATATAAAATATGATCTTCCTCTTTAATCCGATTTGTATAATCATTGATATATTGCATGACTTCTAATGCAAACTGCCCGTCTTCACGAATAGATTTGCCATTATAAAGTCTTTGTAATTCGTTCAATGCAGTAATTCCATAACTCATTGTCATTGGTGGAAGAATTGACTTGATCTTATCTGTTGGTTTTAAATTACCCCCAAGCAAACCACCTTCACAAAAAGCAACTGGATTTACACTTGCCCTCAATTCGCCAATATAATCATATGTTCTTTTATGTAATCCACGGATTAATTCAAGATAGTAATCAAGAACTTCATAGAAATCTTTAGACTCCCTACGAGCCTTTGCAAGAATCATAGGAAGATGAAGAGAAACAACGCCAAGATTGAAACGCCCTTCAAATATTGGTTTATCATTTTCGTCTATTGGATGCATGCCGCCTTTTTCATACCAAGGTGATAAGAAAGCTCGGCAATTATGACTATATATTCCACTAACCTCAAAATGTTCGCTATCTGTCATTACATCATAACTATACATAGTCATATTTACAGGAATTACTTCCAAAACTTCGGCATTAATATTATAGTGATTTGAATAGGTTTCGACATAATGCTCTCGTTTCTTTTCACATACAATGTATGGTAGTAATTCATCAATCGCATAAAATTCAACTCTATATCTTATCGAATTTGGATTCTTTTTTGTGTAATGATTATGATATATTTTTGCAGGAATACCCAATGCCTGTGCTAAAGCCATTTGCTGTAATGCCAACTCTTTATTTGTAGATCCTATTTGAACAATAGAACCTCCATGAGAATTTTCATTAATATCCCCGTCAGCATCAATCATTCCAGCCATAAATGCAAGTTTAGATTCATAATCCCATGAAAATACTTCGTTAGGTATATGTCTATTCACTTTATTTATTCCACCAAATTTTGTTGAAAAATAATTAATTGCAGATTGCATATTGTTGTTATCGTCTGCTATGGCGCATAAATCTTTATAGTTTCCTTTTTTACCACGTTCTTGAATAACTGTTTTTGTACTCATCCCAAAATACTTTGAAAATGTTTCATGAAATTTATGTTCAATTTCATCTTCACCATTTATGGCAATAGAAGCAAAAATATGATTATTTTGGTAGCATCCGTCACACAACATAAATCCTAATAGCCACGATTTATCTTTATTAAACACCACATTTTCTTCATTATACTGATTAGAATTGATTAATAATTTATCTCCGATTTTCAGATTTTCAGCACTTGTCATGCCTTTATTGATTATTTCAAACGGATGATCTGTGGTACATAACAGTCTTCTACCATTTGATAGATGAACATCTACAAAATTATTTGATATATTTCTTATAATTCTTTTTGTATTAACAAACCCTTTTTCAGTATCATAAATTTCAACATTGTTCAAGTCCATATATAAATGAGGTTGTCCTTCAATTTGTGTTTTAGGTTCAAATGTATCTGATAATCTATTCCACATTCTTTCAAAAGACTCTACATATAATTTATTATTAAATTTATATGTAATAATTTCTTTTCCGTCTACACACCCCATTGGAGATACCACTTTCCCATATTTTTTATACATTTCTGCAACATATCCATCACCTGTTAATGATAACCAATCTGGATACATTGTCTTGCTACTACAATCAATTCCTGCATTGAATACATCTGCACTCGGATATTTGTATGAACCATCTCCGTGAAGATTTTTATCATATAAAAATACAATCTTTGGAAATAACACAGGTCGTTTGAATCCATTCTTTCCCTGTCCTTCAGAATGAACTTTAAGAAGTGAAATAGCTGCCATTTTGCCGAACTTGGATGTTGCCAATCCAAGTGTCATCGTAACAAAAGGATAGTCTCCTCGGCTTGATCCGACAGAATTTAACTTCATTTCGATGCCTTGCCATCCTTGTTCAAAATCACGCTGAACTTTTTCTGTAGCATACTCAGAACCTTTCTCACATCTCATATCAGATAATTCTGGAATTAAACCATCAATATCTTCACATATTGCTAGATATTCATTAAGGTATTTTTCATATGATTTTTCAGCATACGGTTCAAGAATTTTATCAACTTCTGGAACTGTAAATCCTCCATACTGTTGTGCGGCTGTTGAAAGAATAATATCTCCCATTACATCAAATGCTGTATCAAGATAATTTGGTTCATTGTACCAAATATTACCCATTTCAAAACCATTGTGCATTACGTTTCCTACATCAAAAAGACAACAATTAAACGTATCAAGTCTTGCACTTCTATCGTGAATATAGATATATCCATCCTTTGCAGCTTGTTTTTCATCATAAGTTAAAAAGAACTTTTTATATAATTCTCCGCTTAACTCATTATAAATAAGACTTCTCTTTGTTGCTACTAATGCTGAGTCTGTATTAGCATTGCTCTTGTCCCCTATATATCTAATGGACTGACTACGTTCATATACCTTATCCATCATGTGTACAAAATCCTTTTTATAATTTCTATATTCCTTATACATTTTTGCAACAGTTGGATAATCTTCTTCAAGGACTGATTCTACAATATTATGCATATCATAAATTTCTATATCCGTATCTTCATCATAACTCTCGTCTATTCTTGTTAATACATCGTTTAAAATTTTTGTATAATCATTGTCTGATAACTCGTACATAGCACGTCTAGCAGCTTTATTGCAAGCTTCAATAATCTTCTGTTCGTTATAAGGTTCTATAGTGCCATCCTTTTTTATTACATTGTACAATTCTTATTCTCCTTTCTTTTCTCCATTCGTTTGTCCAGCATAAAATCTTCATACCCACTATTTTCGTTACATGTATACTCAAAATTTGACCAACTTTGTGTAAACTTGTTTGGCTTTGCTGATGCTCTATAACACTTATCTTTCATATGACAATGTTCACTATTACACATTGTGATATCTGACATATATTCACCTACATATCCTTAATTTTTATTTTCAATACCTCTAGTTTCTTATACTTATCAGAATCATATTTTGTATGATCTTTGATAATCATGTGTGTTTGCTCGTTACAAATTAACTCAATAATCATTTTCTTTTCTTCTTTATTCAATATCCCAATCACCTCACAATATTTCCATGCATTTCATCACATATTAATGTCGTATGTATTACTCCATCATCTAAGTTTGCATGTGTTTTTACTTTTTTAGTTGCTCTAATATTATATTCTCTATCATTTATTGTTACAGTTAGAAAATCATCTGGTTTAGATAATAATTCGTTAGCAAGACCATGACAGGTTAACGTTCTAAAAATCACTTAATCTAATCACCTCGTTTCATTACAACAAATAATATTCCTTAATATATACCAAAGCATCAAATCTATCTTCAAACACGATATCACAATGTTCTTTTATCCATGGATATATATTCTTTGTGCCAAATCCAATAATAGGTATTCCCGTATCAAAAGCTTTTTGTACTTCCATACCAGTTCCAACTGATGAATTTGAATTATCTAAATTTACAAGTAACAAATCACTTTTACTAACTTTATGTAAAAAATAATTCATACACTGTTTCTCAGTCTTAGGCAACAATGTATCATAATTAAAAGATTCACTTGGAATAAATACGTTAACATTGTATTTCTCATTTACTTTTTCCAAACAATCTCTAGTAGATTTTCTCCATTGATATGATTCGTCATTTGATACATGCTTTGTTGCACCAGCAGTATAAACCTGAAATGTCTCCATTATTAATTCCTCCTTACTGTACTAAATTATAAAAATACATTATTGTATCTACTACATCATTAATGTCATCATTGAAATCATTAGAGATAATCTTGTCTGCTAATATTTCAGCAAATTCAAAATCTTTTGTATCTCTTTTAATTCGATCTTCTAATTTATCATTTGTATCATTACGTTTCATTAAACGTTTTTTTATTGTTTCTAAATTCGTATACAAATAAATTACTGTTGGATCAATATCATTATCTCTAATATCTCGAACACCTTCTGGTGTAAGTATAATAATAGTATTTTTATCAGCCTTTTTTAAATCTTCTTTAGCCGAACCATAATACCATGTTTCCCCATTAACATCATATTTCTTCCATTCGGCAAAAAATCCACTTTCAATTTTCTGCAAAAAATCATTTTCTGAAATGTAATGATATGTAATATTTTGGATTTCACCTTCTCGCATCGGTCTAGTTGTATAAGTTACAATCGAATGAAAACCATGTTTTTTTACCAAAATTTCTCTAACAGAGTCTTTTCCTGATGCTGCTTTACCTATTAATACAAGCATTTTGTCCATATACCTCCTCTTTAATAACGATTTTTGTGTCTTTCATAATCTTTTTCTGACAATTTTTATAATAAGATTTATATCCTATATAAAAATTGTATAGTTCTGATACATACGGTAATGTTTTAAAAAAAATTGTTCTATCTGATTTTGGATTGCACTCAATATATTGCAATAATTGATTGTATGTATATACTTTTGTAGAAGTCTTATCTCCCATTGTTTCATCGAAAGACACATATACATAATTTAAAATGCTTCTTTTTGTTCCAAATTCAACGGTATGCTTAATATCATTTTTTATATATGACATGTCTAATATTCCTAGTTTAAAACCATGATCATATGGATGGTTACATCTTCCTTTGTAAAAGCAATGATTACATCCTATTCCATCTTCTCCACCCTTACAAATGCCACTATCATTTTTATAATTAGGATTATTGTTTTTAACCATTCTCAAAGCATGATTAAATCCCCAAATACTAAATTTATCAAATGTCTTTCTCATCATTTTTTACCTCATATCGTTCACAAATGGATTTGAAAAATGCAATTTCCGATAAGTCATCACTATTCAAAACAACATCAAATGGTTCACGGAGATTTATCGAATAAAGACTCAATAATGATTTTGCATCACAACAATACTTATCTTTTACAATATCCACATCCGATGTCATTTTTGACATATCTTTCGTAAAATCCATAACATCATCTATATTTCGTACCTTAACTTTTATTTTAATCATGATTTATAGCTCCACCCTTTCGTCATATATTTTCACACCAATAATCGTGCTATCCCAATTGTTACATTTTGATACATCACCATGTAATTTAGCATTTGAATCTAATGAGTGAGTATCTACAATGAATTCGGCTAATGAACCATCGTATGTTATAATATGTTGTGTATCAGTGTGTTTATCATCTTTGCAATCTCCTAAAATACATGGAATTATTTCTCCATTTTCTAGTATCAAATCTATATATATACCAACATCTGTTGTAAAATAAGATCCTACTGCAATACAATACCGACCATTCACTTGACGTATCCCATAATTACCTGTGTATGCAATTTGTTGTAATTTATATTGAGGACTAGATTCTGATGTGATTGTTTTATAACTCATAAAGCTTTTAATTCCATTTAACGGAACATTGTAATAAATAAAATTTGGAGGTGTTTGAGAAATAAACTTTGAACAAATATAATATTCTTTACCTTCAAAAACAACTTTACTCCATACATAATTACTTTTATCAATTATGTAATCATCTTTTATATACTTGATTTCGTCACCATATTTCAATACAGTGACTATTTCACTCTCAATATCAGGATTAGATCTGATATTCACATCACATGCAGCATATCCAGTAACAACAACTTTTTTATCCTCTAATTCATTATTTAGATTTTCTTGTATAGTTTCTGTAAATATACTAATTGCGCCACTTGCAGTTTCATTTGTTCCTTTTGCTAATATTTCCTGTCTCATAACAGGGGCGACTTGATTTAACGATAATATTAGCAATAATGCTAAAATTTGTTTTCTTTTCATGTCTTCTCCTATAATTTTGATGAATGCGTTACAGTTATATATTCTCTTTTTATTTCAACATTTTGATAAAATCCTCTTCTGTTATGATTGGAATATTGAGCGATTTCGCCTTAGTATTTTTAGATGATATAGAATTAATATCGTTATTGATAAGATAACTAACCTTAGAAGATACACTTCCTACAACTTTACCACCATGAGCTTCAATATCAGCTTTGAGAGCATCACGGTTTTGATAATGATTTACACTTCCTGTAATAACAAAAGTCTTATTCTCTAATTCATTTGTAGTTTTTGACATAATGGATTTCTGTGTATCAAATGTAAACTCATTTGCTAACTGAAGTATGTCTGAATAATGATTTTTCCAATAAATATTGAGTGAGTTTATTAACGAATCTCCAACACCATGCAAATATCTAAAGTATTCTGCGCCTTTAATTGTCATTTCATTAATAAACGTGTCGAGGTCATAATCAACAGAATCTGCAATCATCATACTTGCTGATTTGCCTAGCAACGGAATTGACAAACTATAAAGAAAACGCTCAAGACTTGTCTTACGAGATTTCTCAATAGATGTAAGAAGTTTCTCAACTGACCTTTTACCAAATCCTTCAAGTGATTTTATCTCATTTTCATGATCTGATAAGTGATAAATGTCCTGAATTGAGTTTAGCCAACCAAGATTAATGAATTTCTCTATTGTAGATTCTGAAAGATTCTCGATATCTAACGCATTTCGGCTTGCTGCGTGAACTAATTTACGTAAAAGCTTACCTTTACAGTCTGGATTTTCACACACAAGAACTTCTGAATCATTTTCTTTAATAATTCTTGTAGGCTGACCACAAATAGGACATTTATCAGGAATACTAAAATTACCACTCTTGTCAATGCTATCATGCACTTTAGGAATAACCATATTTGAACGATAAACTCTAATTCTATCTCCAATACCAAGCATCATATCTTTAATATATGTAACGTTATGAAGCGTTGCTCTTGTTGTTATTGCTCCACTTAAGTCAACTGGCTCGAAGATTGCCACAGGATTGATTAAACCCGTCTTTGAAGTATTCCACTCAATATCTGTAAGCACTGTTTCAAATAATTCATCTTCATATTTATATGCCATTGAATGTCTAAAGAATTTATCTGTTCTTCCCATAGATTCGGCAATTTTGTAGTCATCAACCGCCATAACAGCTCCATCGTAAGGAATATTATGTGAATCTGCTGATTCTCTTATATGATTTAATAAGATTGTCAACTCTTCGTTCTGATTAATTCTAGGTGATTTTAATATTGGTATAATTTCAAAGCCAATATCTTTAGCCTTAAACAAATCTCTACTAGGAGTTTTATGCTCAAAACCTTTAATAACTCTCCAAGCAATAAATCTCATATTTCTGTTTGCAGCTTCTTTGCTATCAAGTAATTGTAGCGAACCAGACACAAGATTTCTCGGATGTTTGTACTTCTTATCTTCTGGTAATTTATCATTAATCTCTCTGAAAGTATCCCATCCAATAATTGTTTCGCCATCAATAATAAGTTCATCCTTATATGGAATTTCCTTTGGTACGTTTTTCATTGTTAATACATTCTGAAGGCATTCAGTACCTCTCACTCCATCGCCTCTAGTTTCTGCACCGATTAACTTACCATTAATATAATGAAGAGATGTGGTTAAGCCATCAGCTTTAACAGATAAGAAACAATCCTTATTTCCAATAAATTCAATTAACTCATCTATTGATTTTGTTTTATCAAGTGAAAGCATTGAATGATTATGTTCAACCTCTTTTAATTCATCTGCAACTGAATAACCAACATTATGTGTCGGACTGTTAGATAATACAATACTAGTCTCTTTTTCGAGATTTATTAACTCATCATACATTTTATCCCACTCATAATCAGGCATAATTGGAATTTGATTATAATAAGCATATGAAGCATTATTCAACTCTTTAATAAGTTGTTTTATTCTTTCTAACTTATTCATTTACTTCCTCCTTTTCTCCACAATATTCTTTTAAGTATGTAAGCATTTCTGACTCTTCTGGGAAGAACGGATCTCTATTCTTTTTACTTTGAACAAAGCCAAGAAAATTCATCATAAATTGCCCGAAACGCCAATCTAAATAATATGTCTTCCATATTCTATTTAATTCTGATGTAAACATATCAATTCTTTCTGGATTTCTTATTATAATCACCTCCTATCCCATGAAATGAACATTTATTGTCTCTTTGGTTTTCTTCCACAAGATTTCTTTTCTTCACAATATCCTAACTTTTCACATTTAGGCTTACATGTCATATCAATTAACGTTTTCCATTCATTAGAATATTCTCTTAAAGCATCAAGATAATCTTTCATCAATTCATTTCTATATTCCCAATATGCCCTCGAACAAGATCTTTGTGCGGTCATATCTACTATGTTTCTGAAATTACGTTTATCAACCATATTACTGTTATATGCTAGTGGCAAACACATTGTTGCATCTTCAACAGGAATTCCATTTTCAATAAACCATTGAATTTTTGAATTTACATATCTCATAAAACTGTGCCATTCTAATTCGGTTTCTGGTTTCTTTTTTACTGATGGTGGAGTTTTATATTCAAAACCTTCACCTTTAGAATAATTAATATAACGTGTTGAACCTTGTAAACGTGTTGGTAAACAACCTATATGTGTGTACCATTCTCTCAAAACTTTTGCGGAATATCCATCAATAATTGCATAAACATCTGGAAACTCCCATGTTCTCCCATGCACACTTTCAATACAATCTAAGCCACGCTTATAATTCTTTTCCTGATTAGATGTATCAGCACCCTGACATACACCTGCATAAAATCCAATCATTGTAATTGGTGTTTTTGTCGTGTCGTTTGTAATAATAATTGTTCCCATTTTTTCCTCCTATTTTCCAAATCCCAATGAAAGTTTAGATTACTGTAAATTATCAATTAAAATAATGGTTTCTTGCTACTTATTTTTAGCACCCATATAGTTTTCTTTTGTAACTTCATAATGTTTAGTGTCATAATATTTGTTATCAATCAACTTTACGTCATCCTTGAAAGTTCCAACAATTCTTCCGTTATACTTTTTAACCATTTTGTCATATGATTTTTCAATTGGGTTGCCAACAACCACACAAAAATCAAGCTTTCTAAAATTATATTTTTCGAATATATCTTGCAATACCTGTCCAAGATCCATACCAAACGTTATCTTATCGTCTGTAAAATTCATTATGCTTAAACTGTGTGCATAATTACACCTTCTGTTTACAGAATAACTAATATATCCAATCACATTGTCATCTTTAATGGAAACAAATTGATGTCGCTCCCATGTACTATCATCAATAGTCATAGCATCATAATATGTATCATTATTCCAAAATTTATATTTATCTTTGAACCAGATATTGTATTGTAGTTTTTCTAATTGCTCTTTGTATTTGATTGCAACATCTAACAACTCATTTACCTCCAATTTTTCAAAGGAACTATCGCTTCTTAACCTATCTTTCATCAACCAATTCTTCTAACACGCCACCAACTTCAGCAACAATAATTCCTACTGCTAATGGAATAATCGAACCATTCACCAATGTTACAATTCCACCAATTACTCTGATTGCTGATTTTCCTAAACTAATAAATAAATGTCCTTTACTGTTCATTTCTAATTTCCTCCATAACTTCTTCTACTATGTATTCACAATTTGATTCTGTAGAAGCGATCTCTTCATATTTAATATTGTACTGATTTAACTTATCAATAATTTCTTTTCTCACTTCTTTTGCTTCGTCTTCATTCTGGAATCTTCCTTCGTTCTCATAAGAATGGTGTCTTGTGAGTAGATAATTCCTATTATTATATGAATTAAATACATTCAGTACAGTCTTATTAAAGTCTTCTCCCAACACTTCATCAGTGTTATATACGGCACATAAGATTAATGGTGAATCAACAACCATAACCTGCACTTTATTCTTAACTCTACCCATCTTGAATGATTGTTTGCCAAATAAATATTCCTGGTGTTTAAATACTTCACCATTATTTTCATATACTTTGTCTTTGGCAAACTCTGAAACATATTCAGCATTGATACCGTGTCTTTTTAATTGTGCTGTAATATCCATTGCGCAGGTACTCTTACCTGCTGATGGTTCTCCAAATAAATTTATAACAATTGTGTCCATTTTTTGTTCTCCTTTTTTGTTACTTTAATAACATATAAATTGCCCACGGATAATAGATATAATCTAACACCACATTAAACAACAACTGGAATCTGTGAAACTTAAAATCCTCAATATTGTAACTAAAAGCTGTTTTTACTTCTGACAAGCTTACACCCAATGACCATAAACAAGTGAATACCTGTAATGCAGACATTACAATAAATTCAGTTGTTCCAATTTTGTTTCCTAACACTATGTAAAAGATGATTAAGAATAGTTCCATGAAAAATACAATCAATATTGCACCACCTTGCATTGCATCGCTTAATGGTTTTCCATTATTATTCTCTTTACTTTTTGCGAGCTGTTTAACCATTCTCTTTCGCCATAGTGTTTTACTTAATGCACTTGGCGTATCTTTAATTCTAAAAAACATCAAAATAAATAAAATTGTTAAAGCTAAAATCTTCATGCTATATTATTCTCCTTACTTGTATCCTAAAACGCTTCTTCGCATTTTATCAATTTTGTCAATTTTTCTTCCTTGACGATTAATAAATTTAGCAAGTTTCTTTACTTCTGAATTGCATTTAATATCTTCTTTAGAAAATTCCATTCTAAAAGCGTCTACACAATCTCTCTGATACATAATTAAATCTACCATTTTATTCTCCCACTCTTCCATGTTTTCTTTCTTGTTTTGTTGTCAATAATGGCGATAATCACTAATACAATAACTGTAAGTAAAATATCAATCCATAATGGACATAATACCCATAACCACGACCAATTAATAACACCTACTAATTTGAGTACAACAAATACAATTGTTAATACTCCGCAAATTCCAATACCTGAACTACTGCTTTTGTTTGAACTCATTTTTACCTCCTAATCTTCCAAAGAAACTGTCGTTTAATTTGCTTTAATATCGTATTTCTTTAATAGTGTATTTTTCTTTTTCAAATCAGCTTTGCAAGACTTAATATTGCTTTGGTACATATCAATTCTATTTTCTAATGCATCAATTTCCTTTTTAAGACAGTCAATACAATATTGCTTTGCTTCCTCCCTTGTCTCAAATGAATGATATTTTGAACAAGCTATATCCATATCATCCATGTCCATTTTTGAAATTTTATATAAAGAATCAACCTGATACATTGTTTTCTTTACAAGACTATCCTTAAATTTCTGAAGCATTAAATCTGCTAACTTATATTCTTTTGTTGTATATCCATAAAAACCACTATTATGTTTTTCGACTGAATTTTCCACATCAAAATGTAAGACTTCTATTGATGGGTATGTTTCATTGATATAATCTGTAACCTTTTCTTCGTCATACCAAATATATACAAAGCGTGGCAATTCTTCCATTTGAGCCAATACCTTAATGTAGTTTCTTTTATCTAAATTAATAAAATCAACGTCAAGACCTTTTGCCATATCCATATTTTGCAATTTATGCCTTGTTGAAGATATAATTGCATTTGTATATTCTCTTGACCGATAAAACACAAGCATTTTCATTTACTTATTCTCTCCTTTCTTTTCAATGAATGACTAACAGGAAATCCGTCTTTCCTTGGCTTTTTGAGTCTCTGAAACGCCCTATTTATGGACATTCCGACTTCAGTTTTTCAATAATCACCTCAATATTGTCACAGATAAAGTCTCTTGCTGAGACTCTATCCCATACTTCGTGTGCATGTTCTGAGAAATACTCAGTCAAAGCATTTGATACTTCATCAAATATTTGATTTCTGTTTTTATATCCTCTCATTACATCACAAGCAATTGCACAATCTTCATTAACTTTTTCAATCGGTTTATCTCTGTTGAAGCCAGCATAATATTCAATTTCTGTGATAGCATCTGCCGATGTTTCAGGATCTAAAATGCGAATAGCCTCTTCTATTGACATACTCATATAATATCCTCCATATCATAATTTTCTCTTATATAGTCACATAACTCTTCCATTGTGGTCTTGATGTGTTCATCATCCTTTAGACAAGGATGAATATTACACATACAACCTCTACAAAAACCAATTGGTATACCATTATCCCAACACCAACATACCAATTCTGACATGAAAAGCATGAATCCAACCATACCAATCTTCTTAAATACTCGAAGTTCTTCTTTTATATTCTCCTCATATCTTGGATCTGGTTGAATAATTCCTTTATCAAGCTTTTCATGATACATTCTATAGATACGCTCTACAAATACCTCTTCTTCATTGTCATAGAGAATCGGATATTTAAAAGCTGTATCTAATTCGTAATCTGTAACAGAATCAGCCATGCGATTAGTGTTCTCAATAGCCTCCAATACAACATCCATAGGTAAAGAACCTTGCTGTTTAAACATATTAACTAACTCGTCATACGATTTATATGTAAGGTCAAATTCATCTTCGTTTGAAAACTCAATATGTTTTGCTTTCTGAAGAATACTTCTACACTCAGCTTTGTAACTATCAATACTATGTGTATCTGTTCCTGCTATTAAAGGCTTGTTATATTTTTTTGATGCCTCATAAAGCATTTTGTTATATCGAATCTGATCCATAGACTTAACATGCGGCTGAATTTCATAATAGTCATATGTTTTCATCAGTTTGTCATATACAATCTTTGCATTTTCTAATTCTGATTTTGCTTCTTCTATCTGTAAATCAAATGCATTATTGGATTTTTCAATACATTGTTCTACATATATCTCATAAGATGTATTGTAAATAGCTGCATAATCTTCAATCCACGCTTCTTTTGCAGCTTCTGAATTTAGTTCTGCATAAAGTTTGTTAGCTTCTGTTTCTTTATTTTTTTCTAATTCAGCGATTTTTTCATCAACCAATTTCCCAATAAAATTAGGATATTTATTCAACGGAGATGCAAGACATGCAGAAATTTTAATGACGTTATCAGAAATATTGAAAAACTCATCAAATGTAATTCTCGGTTTATAATACATGTGGTCTGGTTGTGTAGATAAATCAACCAACGTATTTATCTCTTTTACACCTTCAAAATTCTTTGCTATAAGAATTGTATGGTAATTATCTCTTTGTTCTCTTTTACTGGCTGTTCTTTATCCAAAAATGATGTTCCACTTGTGTATGCTTCTTCTGTCATAACGACTTCGATACCATATTCTTTACACTTGCTTTGGATTTGACTAATTAACATATCAAATGGAATATATGTGAAGTTCTGCTTATTCTCGTTTTCTTGTTTCCACTTCTTATTTAATCCAATAATCAATGTATCAATTTCATTCTCTACACAATAATCCACCACCTTTTTACTTGCACAGTGCATAAGATATTTGATCTTCTCATATCTCTTGTCTGTAAGCTTCTGAAGATTTTTGCTCCAATCTCTACCAGTTTCTTTCTTTAGCTGAGATTGCATTTCAGCTTTTCTTTTGTTATAAAACTGATTAACAGATTTGATTGCACCACCTTTGATTACTACTGGCTGCAAACCAACATTATTAACCATTACCCATTGTTCATCTCTGAAATTTATATAATAATTTTTATCTTTTGACATACAAATCCAAGATATAAATGGTTCAACGTTTGGATGGTACTCTGAAGACCATTCGTTTAATTCAAAATATATAACGTCATTTTTCAACATTTCTTTTTTCACCTCACTTCCCAAGAAATCGAACTTTATTCGGATTCAATTCATTACACAAATTGATAATTCAATATTCCCATCTTTATCTTTGCCGACTTTTTCTATGTCTTAATAATCTGGGCAATCACTCCTATGTCCTATGATTCCACTATCAATAGTTCCTTGAATATAATGGTGAACTTTTATTGTGATTTTATCTTTGTATTTATCCAATAAATATAAAAGCTCATCAAAGTCTTTATTGTTATCCATGTCTTATTTCACCTCACAATCCAAAGAAAGAGAATTTTCCTACTCAACATACTGCACAATTATTGGTTCATCAGCATATTCATCAATCACATGCATCACTGCCTGTCTAACCATAAATTGTTTACAACAATCATTAAACCAATCTTTTAGCTTATCTATATCGCTTCCACCATAATCTCTCAAATCTCCGAATGCAGATACTGTTGTAGAAGCCATGCAACCTTCATCTGAATTATGCCAAATACTCATCTCTAATGGTCCTTCACTTCCCATAGGTAACGTCTTTGTATCATCTGATTCGTCATAGTTGTATAAATCATCCCATGTTACTTCTTTACCAAAAGCTTTATAAATACTTTCGTCTGAAATCTTTCCAAAACTATCTAATCTAAAAATTGCTGCTACATGTGTCCATTGACTCATAATTTTCTCCTTTCAATTCCATTCATCTATATATAAAACAGAAACCATACTCACAAAGAATATAAGAATTTCCAGACTCGGCTATGTATTTGATTGAATAATCGGACGTTTTCTGATTGTTATTAACAAGTTTTTGTACAGTCTATACAGCCATTTTCTTTTTCTGTACAAAATTATCAAAACTATTTTTCATATATGTAAAATTTGCTTTCTGTGAAGGACTGAAATTTGTCTGGTTTTTATATTTCTGAATCCACTTTTCAAATTCCTCATCCTGCTCTTTCATACAGGCATAAGCCATAATAGCAATTACAGCTCTTTCACACTGCTGATATACAGGCTCGTCCACTCTTACGCAATCCTCAACCATATCCCTGTAAAACTCAATATCCTCTTCTGTAGCATCAGGATTTGCATTTTCCTGAACAAAGGAAAGAGTTGTTTCTTTTTGATTTACTGTTAATGTTTCTGTATCAATATGTAAATAATCCATCATCAAAGCAGTATATGTATCAATTTTAGCTTGAATAATCTTTTTATCAGATGTGCTAGATTCTTTGTCAAGAATGTCATAGCTCCATTCGCTAACCGCTTTATCATGCAAGTCGTTTACAAGAGCATTTACAAACTCTGCGAATTTATCATCTTTAAGACCAAATTTTGTGAAATTATGGAAAGTTGCAATCCAACAAAGGATATCTTTGAATACGAATACACTCTGAAATTTGTTTCCACAAACTTTTGCAATACGATTTCCATATTCATTTACCTTTTCAAATTCATCAAACGAAGAGTTCTCTTCAAGGTATTCATTTCTATCATTTGGTGTCTTTTTCCAATCATTAAGATGGAATGTAGCCATTACAGAATTTGCAACAGTTTGTTCATATGTTCCGTTCTTTCTCATTGACTTTGAATAAGCAACACAATTTTTGTAAAACTCATTATTTGCGATATTCTTAATTTTTCTTGCATATGTAGGAATCCATGTAAGAGCTTTTTGATTAGAACCCATACTCTTGTTACGGTTATAACGTCTTACAAGTTTACTTATTTCCTGCATAGTGCAATTCTGATGAATTACAATTCGAATTTGATAATCATCAAATTTCTTCTTTAATTCATCTGGTAGCTGCTCAAATGTCTTATTCTTAATATCAAATTCACGATTTTCCCAAAGAATACTGCCATCTTCATCCTTGATAAGATGTCCTTCCTCGTCTCTCATTTTCGCTTGATACTGAATAACACTATTTTCAAATGATTTTGTTGTTTTCCAGTTCATATGACGGAACTTATTTAAAGCTGTAGTTCTTTGAATACCATCAACGATATATTGCTGTGTTAAATCTCCACCTAATTCTTCCTCTCCAAGAATAATAGGAGGAATGTAATCTTCTGTAAGTACGGTAACAATAAGTTCATTCATTGCAGGATTATCCCAACAAAACATTCTCTGTACATCCTGATTTTCTGAAATATCCTCGCTATTTACACTTGCCAAATATGAAGATAATGATACTGTTTGCTCTCTAACTTTCTTTGCCATAATAAATTCCTCCTAAATATTATTTTTACTTTTAATTATTAGATGGATCATCAGAGACTCGAACTCTGAACCATCCGGTTATGAGCCGGATGCGCTAACCATTGCGCCAATGATCCATAACAGGGCTAGTAGGATTCGAACCTACAAATACAACAGTCAAAGTGTTGTGCCTTAACCTTTTGGCGATAGCCCTATAAGTGTGAAATTAATCACACTATATAATCCACTTCTTTACATTAATTCTCTTACATTTTCATATGCTTGAATTGCAGCCAAATTTTGTGAATATTCTTTTTCACTCATATGTAATAATTCTTTGATTTCTTTTGCCTTATATCCATCAAATAATAGCGAAACGATTTTACGTTGTGTATATGATAACTTATCCAAATATCTTTCGATCTTAGTACCTTCAAATAAGTATTCACAAACAGTTTCATATGTATCAAACTTTGATGGAATAGTTTCTCCAAGTTCCAACCCATCTTCTGTAACAAGATTGCTTGTACTTTCAAGTTTCTTTGCAGGAATACGTTTTGCACGATTACGATCACGAATCTCGGTTTTAAACTTTCGCTTAATGTTACTGGCTAAGAACGAATCAAAATCTATTTCTTTTTCTGAATTAAATCTTAATGCGGTATCTGATAATACACTTAATGCGATGCTATAAAAGTCATCATAATCTTTATCTGATATACCACCAATTTTTATTAACATTGGGTAACACATCTTTTTAAGCCGATACATTTCATTATCACAGTACCATTCTAATATTTGTTGTATTTCCATTATGTAATTACTTTCCCTTCTTAATTTCTTTATGTAATACTTCTTCAAAACTCAACTCGTTATCATTGATTTTGTTGTGCCGTGTCTCTGAACAACATTTTGGGCAACGACAGAATTTCTCATGCTTGTCCTTTGAGAACGACATAACTCCAGTCATAGATGTGTAACACCTTTTACAAATCACCATTTTCGTCCACCTCCACAACTCGGTATGTATATTTACGTTCAAACAATCCATCAATAGCCTTTTGCGTCCGTTCTCTACTAATTTTTGTATCATCAATTTCTTCTAAAATACTATGTATGATTAACATTTCATCTTTAAATTGTCTTCTATTTCTTCTATTCTCTCTTATCTTTTTATATACAATCCAAGCAGAATATAAATCCTTCGGTGTCTCAAGTTCAATACTATGTAATGCATCCATCAAAGCCGCATCAGAAGTGTGTAATTCATCTTCCAATTTAATATATCTTTCTCTTGCTTCTTTAAAAATATCCGAACACGCACCAAATTTTTCAACCCATTGCGTAATATTGTCAGAAGGTTGATAATCTGTATTTTCGATAATTTTCTTCGACTCTTCTTTTACAATTTTCTGAATAGGTGTTTCCATTTTAATATCAGG
>OIWM01001473.1_pt1 | contig 22949 bp, 13 predicted proteins | sample 1587451 | NCBI WGS metagenome assembly OIWM01 (sample SAMEA3888907, study PRJEB22519) | human gut metagenome | biome: human gut; feature: human-associated habitat; material: faeces | place: Denmark | collected 2011
AGTCCCAGCGTATCTACGGCAAGGGCGAAGAGTTCCACGAGGGCGGCGTTCCCGCAGAGGAGTACGAATGGGCACCCGGCGCGGTCAACAAGGTCCGCGACGGCAAGGATCTCACCATCCTCACCATCGGTGCAACGCTCTACCGCGCGGTCGATGCGGCCAAGACCCTCTCCGAGAAGTACGGCGTCGAGGCGGACGTGATCAACATGCCGTCTCTGGTACCGCTGGACTACACCGATATCATTGCCTCCGTCAAGAAGACCGGACGTGTTGTGCTGGCCTCCGACGCCTGCGCAAGAGGCACCTTCCTCAATGAGGTCGCGGAGAACATCTCCACGCTGTGCTTCGACTATCTGGATGCGCCTCCCGTCGTCATCGGCGCGCGCAACTGGATCACCCCGCCTCATGAGTTCGACAAGTACTTCTTCCCGTATGCCGAGTGGATCGTGGACGCGGTCAACGCCCGCCTGATCCCGCTGGACGGTTACACCTCCACCACGACGCCGGACGACGCGGAGATCATTCGCCGCAGCAAGATGGGCGTCTGATGAAGGACTGCCGGAAGATCCGAGCCGTCGTTTTCGATTTGGACGGAACGCTTCTGAATACGCTGCCGGACATCGGCGCAAGCGCCAACAGGGCGCTGCGCCGTGCCGGTCTGCCGGAGCTGCCGGTGGAGAATTATCGCGGCCTCATCGGCCACGGCATCCGCGCGCTGTTCAGACTGGCCGTCCCGGAGGGAACACCGGACGATGTTTACGAAAAGGCGCTGGCAGATTATCTGGCGGACTATCCGGAGCACTGTACAGAGCTGACGCATGTGTTCCCCGGAATTTACGAGATGCTCGGCCGCCTGAAAAGGGCTGGCTACCGTCTGGCGGTCCTCTCCAACAAGACGGAGCGCACGACGCTGCGCATCATCGGGAAATTCTTCCCGGAGACGGGCTTCGAGCTGGTCTGGGGCAACAACGGCGTGCGGCCGCTGAAGCCCGCGCCGGACGCCGGTGAGGCGCTTTGCAGGGAACTGGGCCTGATGCCGGAGGAGATCATGTACGTCGGCGACGGCGACTCCGATATGGAGTTTGCCTCGAAGGTCGGATTCTTCGGCACCGGCGTCACATGGGGATACCGCAGCAGAAAGCAGCTGGCCGAAAACGGCGCAGATGCGCTCGTGGACTCCGCAGAGGAGATCACAAGGCTTTTGAACGCATAATGGATACAAAAAAGCGGCATGGCTTCGGCCATGTCGCTTTTGCTATGTTGAGGGCGAGATGTTTTGCCGCATTCGCTTCGCAGGACTTTTATCAGCAGCCGAAAAGCGCGGCGGCCTTCCGCATCCGCTCCGCGATTGGCACACCGAACGGGCAGCGGCTCTCGCAGGCCTGACAGCCGATGCACTCCGAGGCTTTATGCGCCAGCAGCTCGTAATGTGACTGCACCGACGCGGGAACCTCCGGCTGCATGGTGGCCAGATCATAGAATTTATTGATCGCCGCGATATCCAGCTCAACCGCGCAGGGCTTGCAGTGGCCGCAGTAGGTACATTCTCCGCGATAGGAGTGCAGCGGCGCGTTGGCAAGAACGGAGGCATAGTCCTTTTCCGCTTCGGAAGCCGTCTCATAGCCGACGGCCTCATCGAGCTGCTCCTTAGTGTCATAGCCGCAGAGGATGGAGCCGACCGCCGGACGGGTCAGTGCATAGTGGATGCACTGCACGGGCGTCAGACGGACGCCGAACGGCGAGCGCTTTTCATCGAACAGCCGCCCTCCGGCGAAGCCCTTCATGACGGTGATGCCGACGTCGTTCTGTTCGCAGGTGCGGTAGAGCAGCGCACGGTCGGCGTCGATGCCGCGCAGCGAGGCGTCGTAGCTGTCCGCAAACAGGGTGTCGATATTTTCGCTGGCCGGAAGCATGTCGAAGGCCGGATTGATGCTGAACAGGATCATTTCCACATAGCCGGACAGCGCCGCCTTCCGCGCGACTTTCGGATTGTGGGAGCTCAGGCCGATGTGGCGGATGGTGCCGCTTCTTTTCAGCTCCATCACATAATCCAGATAGTCCGAATGCTGGATCTTCTCCCATTCCTCCTCGGAGTCCACATAGTGGATCATGCCGAGGTCGATATAATCCGTCTGCATCCGCCGGAGAAGATCCTCAAAGGCGGGCTTTACATACCGCATATCGCGTGTGCGGAAATACTGACCGTCCTTCCATGTGGAGCCGACGTGGCCCTGAATGATCCAATGGGCGCGGTTTTCGTGAATGCCCTTGCCGATGATATCGCGCGATTTGGGGTCCGGCATCCAGCAGTCCAGAAGGTTGACGCCCTTGGATGCGGCGTACCGGATCAGCTCAATGCCCTCGTCCTCCGGATGGCGCTCCAGCCATTCGCCGCCAAAGCCGATCTCGCTCACAAAAAGTCCAGTTTTGCCAAGCCTGCGTGTGTTCATCGCCGTTTCCTCCGTAAAGTTTTATGTATATAACAAATATACCACACCCGCGGACAGGTTTCAATGCGGGAACCGAGGGAAAAGCAGTTGCATTTTTGTTGGGCGGTGTATATAATGACCCTGGTTAAATAAGCTGAACTGGAAAGGAGAAGTGAAAAAGCATGGAAGCATTTTACGGTATTTTGATTCCGTTTCTGGGCACGTCCCTTGGGGCGGCGTGCGTGTTCTTTATGAGAAAGACGCTCAGCGAGCGCGTGCAGCGTGCGCTGACCGGCTTCGCGGCAGGCGTGATGGTCGCGGCTTCGGTCTGGAGCCTGCTGATCCCGGCCATCGAGGAATCGAGCGCGATGGGGAAGTGGTCGTTCGTTCCGGCAGCGGCGGGCTTCTGGATCGGAATTTTGTTCCTGCTGGCGCTCGATCACATCATTCCGCATCTGCACGCCAAAAGCGGCCAGACGGAAGGCCCGAGAAGCCGTCTCCAACGGACGACCATGATGGTGCTGGCCGTGACGCTGCACAACATCCCGGAGGGCATGGCGGTCGGCGTCGTCTACGCGGGCTACCTCTCCGGCAGTGCGCAGATCACGGCGGCGGGCGCGCTGGCGCTTTCACTCGGGATCGCCATTCAGAACTTCCCAGAGGGCGCGATCATTTCCATGCCGCTCCGTGCGGAGGGAATGAAGAAGGGGAGCGCGTTTGCGGGCGGCGTGCTGTCCGGTATTGTGGAGCCGATCGGCGCGGTGCTGACGATCCTGGCCGCACGGCTGATCGTTCCGGCGCTGCCGTATCTGCTGAGCTTTGCGGCGGGCGCGATGCTCTATGTCGTGGTCGAGGAGCTGATCCCGGAGATGTCACAGGGTGAGCACTCCAACCTCGGCACGGTATTCTTCGCCGTCGGCTTCAGCGTCATGATGGTGCTGGATGTGGCGCTGGGGTAAATCGAATCGAAAATGCACGGCTGCCGCAGGCGGCCGCGCACATTATATAATATAGGAAGGAGCACGCGTTCCTTTGCCGCGCGGTCAGCCGGGAGCGTCGGAGTACAAAAGAGAGCGCACAGGGATCTTCCGGCGACGTCGAAACGTAAAAAATCTTGCATAAAGGCGCGGAATTGCTTGCAAACTACGGATATATCGTGTATAGTAGCCGTGGAAACCGCAGGATGTACTTTTTGCGGTGAAAATTTCAGAATATGCCATCCGATGAACAGTAGCCGGAGCATGCTTTTGCAGGCATCGGCGCAAGAGAAAGGGAAAACCACTCGACCGGAGCTGTGCGCATGAGACCGTTCCGAAGCAGCGAAAGCTGTCTGGGCGAAAGCCAGCCATTGCAGAGCAATCTGTGAGAAGGCAGGAAACGGGCGTGGAGACCCATGGGGCCTCCGGAATGCAAGTCAGAAGAACTGCTGTCAGCACCGCGGAAACGCGGCGAAAGGATGAATGCGTGGGACGAGCTCTGCCTGTAGCATTCGGGATCAGTGCGCCGTCTTCCGTCAGGAAGCGGCATTTTTTATCCCATTGGGATCGGTCCGCTGCCTGGCGGGCCTTTATCCAGAGTGCGTCTTGAACCCTGTTTCCGCTCCCGTTGGAGCTGGCAATAAATATTTCTTATTGGAGGAGAATCAAGTGAAGAAACGAATTTTGAGTTTGTTCCTGGCCATCGTCATGGTGCTCGGCGTTCTGCCGTTCAGCGCATGGGCGGCAGAGCCGGAGACCGCAGAGCCTGCGGAGCCGGAAGTTGTCGAGACGGTGGAAACGCCTGCGGACGAAGCGGCCGAAGAGCCGGACGGCGAAACGCCGGACGCGGAGGAGCCGTCTGGTGAGCAGGCGGAGCCGCAGGAGGACGGCGAGGGTGTCAGCGTTACGCTGAGCGGCCTGCACGACGCGCAGGTCAAGGGCCTGAAGCTGTACACCTATGAAGGCGGCGTCAAGGGCGCCGAGGATCTGCTGGGCAGCATGCAGGCGGAAAGCGGCCAGTATGCGCTCACGCTCACGCCCGGTACATACTGGGTCGATGGATACGACGCGAACGATGAATGCAACGGCGGCGTGGCGATCAACGTCAGCGCGGAAGCGAGCAGCTTCACGTTCCAGCGCATCTATCAGATCTCCGTCAACCCGTCCGCATGGGTACAGGGCGAGGATTACACGCTGAGCGTCGTAGTCACCGACGCCTCCGGCGCAGAGCGCAGCTCCGCGGCAGGCACGGCGACCAACTGGGGCAAGACCACCGCGAGCTGCCTGTTTGTCGTTGGCGATACGGTCACCGTGACGGCTACACCGAACGCGGAGACACACCCGAACTTCAACGCAGCTACCGCATCCAAGACCCCGACAATGAATGACAGCGTCAGCCTGACCTGCAAGGAATTTGTCACGGTCAAGGTCGCTGCGCCGGAGGGCTCGACCATCGATGCCGGTACGCTCACAAAGTACTTTGTGTTCAGCTTCCTTGAGCCGATTGAGCGTTCCGTCGAGAACGGCACGGCCACGTTCCATTTGGACAAGAACACGGATTATTTCTACCGTGTCCGTCATCCGCAGGGTGCAACCTATTGGAACTATGTCAGACTGAGCGCCGATGCGTCGTATACGGTCACGGAAGAGGATCTCGGTCTGACCGGCGATTTCAGCAAGAGCACCATTTACCATTTTGAGAACAATGTCTACGACCGCGCGGGCATTTATCTGAACATCAACACCAAGGGCTATAAAAACATGGCCGTTGGCGAGACGTTTGAACTCAACTCCTTCCGCAACTGGTTCGCGATCGAAAGCTTTATGAACGCCAAGGTCGCGCTGCCGGAGATGCACTATCAGGTGATCGACGAACAGGGCAATCCCAGCGACGTCGTCAGCATCACGCCGAATGCGCTGAACAGCGACGTTGCGGTCATGAAGGCGGAGCATGCGGGCACAGCGATCGTGCTCGTGACCTATGATGCTATGACGCATATGAACGGTCAGACCAGCACGGACTCGCATCGCTTCTCTGCCATCTGGCCGGAACTGACGGGCGTGTTCATCGTGACGGTCGGCTCCGACGGCAGCGCCATTCAGACGAACATGGTGCTGGATCGCATGGATGCGGATATTACCAGCAGTGAGCAGCTTCAGCTCGATGCGGAGCATGACATTCTCTTCTACACCGGCACCGAGGGCGCAAGCTACAGCTTCAAGCCCGAGGAAGGCTGTGAGGTGACGGTGCTGCGTTCCAGCGTTTCTGCGACGGCAATGACGTTTACGGGCGGCTTCACGGCCTCCGGCGTTACGACCGCTGAGGACGGCACGGTAACGGTCAGCGGCCTGACCACCGGACGGCATATCATCAAAGTCACGAAGGACGGCCTCTCCACCTATCAGGTCGTGACCGCACGCGGCGTCAGCTACAAGCTCGTCAACGCGGATGGCACGGAGCTGACGGCAGAGGAGAAGGCAGCGATCAAGCCGGGCGATACGGTCACGATCCAATTTACCAACCTTATCAGCCCGAAGGAGAAGCTCTCTGGCGTATACAACTTCAACTTTGCGGCATACCTTGAGGGTGCGGATGGCACCTGCTTTAAGGGAGATCCCGGCGGCAACTTCGGCGTTTATGATTTCAGCGGCAATCCGGAGCGCCAGAAGGTCCATGTTACGATCCCGAAGTATTGGGCGGAAGCAGATTATACGCTGACCGGCGCGATCAAGCAGGGTGGCTTTGCGGGCCTGCCGACACATCGCGGCGTAACGTATGCCAAGGGCACAAACCCCAGCTTCAACGCGCCCAAGACGGCGGGCATTCTCAGCCGTCTGCCGGAGATTACGATTCCGGTCGAACCGGCCACGTTCCTCAGCGGCAAGCTGATGTTCCAGAATCAGGACGGCACGGCCATCGACCGCAAGAACCTGACCGTCACGCTGGCGGACAGCGCGGGCAATACCATTATGGTCGCGGAGGACGGCACGTTCCAGTCCTATGCCGAGGAATACTTCTATACCGTTTCCGGCGCTGGCGTGGAATATGCCTCCGGCAGCGTCACCATGACGGAGGAAGGCCCCAACGAATTCACCATCACGCTTCAGGCGACCAGTGAGGGCGCTTGGGACGGCAGTGCGCAGACCGAGCCGCAGACGAACGACGAGGGCGTTTATCAGATCGGCACCGGCGCGGAGCTGGCGTGGTTCGTTGCAAAGAGCAAGGACGCGGACGTTTCCGGCGTTCTGACGGCCGATATCAACCTCAGCAAATATGCGTGGCTGAACATCACCTCCAGCAAAAAGGTCACGCTGGACGGCGCAGGCTTCGAGATCACCGGCCTGAACGCCACGGCCGGCCTGTTTACGCAGATCGGCTCGAATTCCTACATCCATGATCTGACCATCCGCGGTACCGTTTCCGGCAAGGGCAACGCAGGCGCGATCGCCGGCTATGCCAGCGGCACTGCTCCGAAAATCGCGAACTGCTTTAACTACGCAGTCATCACCTCTACCGGCAACAACGTCGGCGGTCTTGTGGGATACACCTATCAGAACGCCGTGATCGAGAACTGCGCGAACTTCGGCGCTGTCACCGGCGGCAGCAGCGTCGGCGGCATTATCGGCGGCACAGTCGGCAACGGCTCGACCATCACCGGCTGCTATAACACTGCGGAGATCACCGCGACCGGCAGCAAGGCCGGCGGCATCATCGGCGGCACCAGCAGCGAAATGACTCTTACAAGCTGCTACAACACCGGCAAGATCACCGGCGCGAATGGCGGCGGCATTGCGGGTGAGGTCAAGGGCAATGTGAACTGGAGCGGCACTGTGCAGGGGAATATCTCCATCTCCAGCTGCTATTCCATCGGTGAGGCAAACACCGCCGTGTTCGGCAGTGTGGATGCGAGTTCCTCTGAGATTTCCAAGTGCTATTATCTGAACACACTGGCAGCGGACGAGAACGCCGAGGCGCTGAGCACGGCGGATCTCAAGGATGCCGACCTGTCCGACGCCTACGGCGCGATCTGCGGCGGCTATCCCGCGCTCAAATGGCAGAAGGACGTGACCTTCCACGAGGCAAACGGCGAGGGTACGGTCGTTGCCGCGCTCTGCACGGTGAAGGGCTATACGCGCTACACCTGCTCCAAGTGCGGCGAGAGCTACCGCACGGCGTATGTCGCGGCGCTCGGCCATGACTTCTGTGAGGACACCGAGGGCTGCGCGGACTGCGTGCTGACCCCGCCGACCTGCACCGAAGCGGGCAAGATCGTCCGTACCTGCCGCAGAGACGGCTGCACCGAGACGAAGGAAGACGTTGTTCCGGCGAAGGGCCATACGCCCAAGGCCGGCAGCGAGCAGGTATTCCCGGCCTATAAGACCTATATCTGCGACGTGTGCGGCGCGAGCTACACGGTCTGGAACGACGACCGTCTCGGCCACATTTCCTTCCCGGAATCGGTCGTAACGACGATCACCGCTGCGGACGAGGGAAGCTATCCCTGGATCTTCAACAGCGAGACCAACCGTTTTGAAAGCAGCAATCAGGATGTGAACAGCTCCGTTTCCAAGACCTCCTTCAGCTTTACGCTGAATGCATCCTGCGCGCTGCGCTTTGACTACGGCGTTTCCTCCGAAAACGGCTATGACAAGTTTACCATCACGCTGACGGCGGACGGCTCGGAGGCCGAGACGCTGGCAAACGGCATCAGCGGCGAGACCACCGGTAGCGTCGATAAGACGCTCGAGGCCGGAAGCTATACGCTGACCCTTGCCTACAGCAAGGATTCCGCATCCAAGAGCGGCTCTGATACCGCCTATGTGAGCGGCCTGACGCTCTCCGGCATGGTTCGCGTCATTGTGGAAAACACGACCTTCCCGAAGGCGAACGGCGCTGCATGGGACGGTACGCTGGTCGATAAATGGGTCGCGCTGAACAGCGATTCGACCATGATGAGCAGCATCGTCGCGGCGCTGGACGGCCACACGGTCGAGGGCGCGGACAGCGGCTACATTTCCTCCATTGATGGCCTTTCCCAGAGAGACGGCGGCAGCATGTCCGGTTGGATGGGCACGCTCAACGACTGGTTCACCGACAGCGGCTTCTCCGATGTGACCGCTGCGTCCGGCGCGCTGGAGACCGGCGACGAGATCCGCCTTATGTACACCTGCACTGTCGTGGATATCGGCGGCGACTGGGAGAGCACCGATACCTCCCTGAAGGCGCTCACCTTCAGCGAAGGCACGCTGAAGCCTGCCTTCACCGGTACGACCTACGCCTACACCCTGAATGTCCCCGAAGGCACGACCGCGCTTCTGGTCACGCCGACGGCGGCCAATAAGAACTATCAGGTTCGTACTTATCTCGGTACGCAGACCAACGGCAAGCAGTACAAGCGCACCGCGATGGTGCCCGTGCAGGACGGCAGCGTCATTACCGTCGTCTGCGCCGATCCCAGCTGGCCCACCATGAACGAGGGCAGCGACGGCAAAAAGACCTATACGGTCACGGTTCGCGTCGGTGCGGTCAACACGGCTCCGGCCATCAAGAGCGGCGTTGTCAACCCGGCGGAGGCGTCTGTCACGCTCGGCACGGCTTGGACGCTCGACCTGTCCACGATCTTTGAGGACGCGGACAATGACACGCTGACCTATCAGGTCAAGATCGGCGAGGCCGACTGGACATCTGCAAGCGCCAGCTTCACCTATACGCCTGCTGCGGCCGGTGTCACGACGCTTACCTTTAAGGCAAACGACGGCACGGAGGATTCTCCGGAGTACACCGTGACGCTCAAGGCCCGCACCGAGGCGACCGCGCATGTGACGCTTTCGCTTCAGGCGGAGAACATGTTTATCCAGAAGCCCGTGCGCGTCGAGGTCTCGAGCGGTCTTGCCGAGAGCTACGGCTACGCGGACGAGGTGCTGAACGGCGTTTCTGCGCTGGACGTGCTTGTCCGGCTGCATGAGCTGACCTTCGGCGACGATTTTACCGCCGAGACCAAGGAGAACTACCTTGCTGTGAGCAACGGCACGATCACCACGGTCAACGGCGAAAAGACCTCTGCGTTCAGCTTCGCAGTGGACGGCGAATATCCCTGCGACAAGAACGGCGAGTACAACACCCAGTACGGCTATACCGGCTATACCATCAGTCAGGCGCCGGTCGGCGAGGACGGAAACGTCGAATTCTTCTTCTATCAGGACACCAGCATGTATACGGACTATTACACATGGTTCGTGGATGAAGAAGGAAACCGCCTGAATATGCTCAATGCCACGGCAGGCGAGAGCTTCACGCTCGGTATGCAGGGCTATATGTACGCCTTCGGCGGCAGCCTCAAGCCCGAGGACCGCGTGACGCACGGCGCGTCCTGGGATCCCGAGGATACGCAGATCTGCACGGTCGATGAATACGGCATGCTGACTCCGGTCACCGGTAAGACGGTCGGCGCGGACGGCAAGGTCACGCTTTCCTTCGCAGCGGCCGGCACCTATGTGCTCTCTGCAAAGGGCGACGAATACACCGACATCGTTTCCCCGTGGCTCACGGTGACTGTTGCCGAAGCGCCCAAATCGAGCGACGCAGGCGTCACCTCCGTCACGGTCGCAGGTACTGCGGCGCAGGCCGGTGAAAACAACAGCTACTCCGTGACGCTTCCTGCCGGAACGAATGTCACGGCGGCAAGCTTCGAGATCGTACTCTCCGATGAAAAGGCGAGCATCACCGCAGGCCCGACGGCCAGCGGCAGCGACTGGAGCTTCACCGTTACCGCAGAGGACGGCACGGCCGTGACCTACACGGTCCATGTCACGCTCGAGGCGGATGCGGATTATGCGCAGGTCCTGCGCGATCTGCTCGTCTACATCAAGGACGTCGCAGTCCTCAATCCGTCCTATGGCTCCCAGAAGGGCGAATGGGCGGTTCTGGCGGAGGCCAGAGGCGGCGTCGAGGATACCGCGTGGTACAACACCTATCTCGCAAATATCCGCGCGCATGTCGCGGACGTGGACGGCGTTCTCACGAACGACGGCACCTACACCGAATACTCCCGCCTGATCCTTGCGCTTTCCGCGCTGGGTGAGGATGCGGCGGCATTCCAGGCAGGCAGCAAGACCTACGATCTGACGGCCCCGCTGCTGGAGCTTTCGAGCAGCAGTGAGGTCACCTATAAGGTCTCCGAGCAGGGTACGAACGGCACGGTCTTCGCGCTGATCGCGCTCGATTGCAGAGGCTATAAGAAGTCTCAGGGCGCGGCAGTCCGCGAAGCGCTCATCGCCCAGCTGCTCAAGACGCAGCAGAACGGCGCGTGGTCGATCTCCAACGACGGCACTGGCGGCCTTGACAAGGATATGACCGCCATGGCGGTGCAGGCGCTGGCGCCCTACCGCAGCCGCGCGGACGTTGCCGCCGCGATCAACAGCGCGATGCGCTGGCTGAGCGAGAAGTTCCAGGAGACCGGCGATTACGGCTCCTCCGAGACCGCCGCGCAGGTGATCGTTGCGCTGAGTGCGCTTGGACGCGACGCGGCCACCGATCCCGACTTTGTCACGGCAAATGGCGTGAGCCTGCTGTCGAACTTCCTGAGCTATGCCGACAGCCGGACGGACGGCTTCCGCCACAAAAAGACCGGTACGGTCAACCAGATGGCTTCCGAGCAGGCGGCCTATGCGCTGGTCGCATATGACCGCTTCAAGAAGGCGCAGAACAGCCTTTACGACATGACGGATGTGGTCGAGCCGACGCCTGCGACGGTGCAGGAGGTCATTGACAAGATCAACGCCATCGGCACGGTCACAGAGCGCAGCTACTCCGCGATCTCCGAGGCACGCAGTGCGTATGACGCGCTTTCCGCAGAGGACAAGGCAAAGGTCACCAATTATGATGTGCTTGTCGCCGCGGAGACCCGCTATGAAGAGCTCCTGAAGGCAAAGAAGGAGCAGGCGCTTGCCGAGCTGGCAAAGGCCTATGCGGACATCGACAAGAACAAGTACAGCGAGGCTGCGCAGAAGAAGCTCCTGAGCATCTTCCAGAACGCACAGCTCGACATTACGGCGGCGAAGTCCTGTGAGCAGGTCGAGCTGCTGCTGGAAAAGGCGCTCCAGGATCTTAAGGACGTCAAGGAGGGCAGCATCCGCGTGACCTTCCGCCTGATCGGCGCGGCTGAGGCGACGCAGGACGTCAACCTGACGGACAGCACCTATCTGCCCGAGTATGTGACCTGGATCCCCACGACGCGCTACACGCTCGACGAGGACGCAACGGTCTACGACCTGTTCACAGAGGCGCTCAATGAGGCGGGACTTTACAGTGTCGGCGCGGAGAACAATTACGTCCGCACGATCTATGCCCCGACCATCCTCGGCGGCTATGCGCTGAGCGAGTTCACTAACGGCAAGCGCTCCGGCTGGATGTACACGGTCAACGGCCTGCATCCGGATGTCGGCTTGAAGGACAAGACGCTTCAGGACGGCGATATCGTTGTCTGGCACTATGTCAACGACTACTCCTATGAGGTCGCGGACTGGAAGGGCGACGCTTCTCATCCTTCGCTCGGCAGCGGCGCTTACTACTATGCATGGCTCCGCGCGCAGGATATCACGCCGGAGGAGTATGTACGGCTCCATATCGGTGAGATCCTGACCGTCGGACGCCACGGCTCCGCCAATCCCTCCAGTGTAAAGGTCTCCGACCTCGGTAAGTCGATCACCTTTACCTTCAAGCCGGACGCAGGCTACCGCGTCAAGGACGTGAAGGTGGATGGCAAGTCGGTCGGCGCAGTCACGAGCTACACCGCGAAGAAGCTCACGATCTTTACCCGCATCGTTGTGGAGTTCACGGACGACACGCTGCCGTTCGAGGACATGACGACGAACGACTGGTTCTATGACGACGTTGCGTTCGTGTACGGCGAGGGCCTCTTCGCCGGTACGAGCAGCACGGCCTTCAGCCCGAACGCATCCATGACCCGCGCGATGCTCGTCACGGTGCTCTACCGTCTGGAGGGCAAGCCCACAGTCCGCGGCAGAAGCGGCTTCTCGGATGTCGTCGTGAACAGCTACTATGAGGATGCAGTGACGTGGGCTGCGGACAATGGCATTGTCAACGGCACCGGCACGACCACCTTCAGCCCGGACACCAACGTAACCCGTGAGCAGCTGGCGGCGATCCTCTACCGCTACGCGCAGTATAAGAAGTATTCCACCAAGGCAAGCGCGAGCCTGAATGGCTTCAGCGATGCACAGAGCGTTTCCAGCTACGCAAAAACGCCGCTCGAGTGGGCGGTCGCCGAAAAGCTGGTCAACGGCGCGAACGGCAAGCTCATGCCCAAGGGCGATGCGAGCCGTGCGCAGGTCGCCGCGATTTTCCACAGATTTGTGGAAAATGTCGCCAAGACTGCAAAATAACAGCTTCCGCAGCAGGACTGCCCGGTTTTCCGGGCAGCCCTGATTGCGGCGTTTATGGGGGATTTTACTATGAAGCAAATTCGCAGACTGACGGCGCTGCTTTTGATGCTCTGCGTCCTGTTTACACTGGCGGCCCCGGCCTTTGCAGCGTCGAGCGTGCAGAGCGAAATGAAGGACTCGGCGGAGTATATGCTTTCCACCGTCAAAGCGCCGGAGGTCGGCTCTATCGGCGGCGAGTGGGCAGTCATCGGACTGGCACGTTCCGGCTGCTCCGTCCCGGCAAATTACTTTGAAAGCTACTATGCGCGCGTCGAAAAGTATGTCAAGGACTGCAAGGGCGTGCTGCATGAGAGAAAATATACGGAATATTCCCGCGTCATTCTGGCGCTGACGGCCATCGGCAAGGATCCGTCGAACGTGGCGGGCTATGACCTGCTCAAGCCGCTGGGCGATTTCGAGAAAACCGTCTGGCAGGGGATCAACGGCCCCATCTGGGCGCTGATCGCGCTCAATTCCGGCAATTATGACATCCCCAAAAACAGCGAGGCCAAAACGCAGGCCACGCGCCAGCTCTATATCGACGAGATTTTGAAAAACCAGATGAAGGATGGCGGCTGGAATCTGACCGGCAGCGGCGATTCCGACGTCGATCTGACGGCGATGGCCTTGCAGGCGCTTGCCAGGTATCAGGATCAGAAGGCCGTCAAAACGGCGACCGACAGTGCGCTGACCTGGCTTTCCAAGGCACAGGACGGCGAGGGCCGTTTCGCGTCCTGGGGAACGACGAACGCGGAATCCGTCGCGCAGGTCATTGTGGCCCTGTGTGAGCTGGGCATTTCGCTGGACGACAGCCGCTTTGTCAAGAACCGGCACACCCTGACGGAGGCGCTCCTTTCCTTCCGGCAGTCGGACGGCGGCTTTACGCACGTTCTGGACGGCTCGGACGGCAACAACCAGATGTCGGCAGAGCAGGGCTTCTACGCCCTTGTCGCCATCGATCGCGCAGAAAACGGGAAAAACAGCCTCTACAGCATGAGCGACGCGGCCAAGAGCACGCAGAAGCCCTCCGGCGAGATCAAGAAGGGCGAGGCAAATGCGGCCGTCAAAGTTCCCGCCGTGACCGCGCCCGGTACGACCTTCACCGACGTGAAAAATCATGCGAATCAGGCGGCGATCGAAGAGCTTGCCTCCCGCGGCATCATCAACGGCATGGGCAAGGGAACCTTCATGCCCAACAAGACCATGACCCGCGCGGAATTCGCAGCAATCGTCACCCGTGCGCTTGGTCTCGCGGCGAAGGATACGAAGGCGTTTACGGACGTGCCGTCCGGCAAGTGGTACGCGGGCTTCATCGGCACGGCCAACAGCTACGGTGTTGTAAACGGCGTCGGCGGCGGTAAATTCAACCCCGAGGGCACCATCACCCGGCAGGAGGCCGCAGCCATGGTAGCAAGAGCCGCGAAGCTCTGCGGCCTGGACACGACCATGGACGCAGCCGCCACGCGGGATACGCTGGCGCAGTTCGGCGATTACCGCAGCGCGGCAAGCTGGGCAAAGGAGCCGCTGGCATTCTGCTATTCGGTGGGCATCCTAGACCAGAGCGACCTCAACATTGAACCGGAAAAGGCCATCCTGCGCTGCGAGATCGCGCAGATGCTCTATAACATGCTGACGGCGGCGGAGTTGATCTAAGTGGAATTCTGGATGAAAAACAAATGGAAAATAATCATCCCCGCGCTGATCGTGCTCGTCCTCGCGGCGGCGTTCGTCCTTGGCGACCGGACGCCGGCAGGGGAGAAGCCGGGTGCGGAGACGATGCAAACGCAGCAGCCGGAGGCGGCAGCTCCTGCGGAGCCGCTGCCGGACAGCCTTGATCCGGAGCCGGAGACGCCGGCGGAACCGGCGCAGTCCGAACCGGATACAGCAGAGCCTTCGGAGGAGGAAAGCTCTAAGCCGGATGCGCCGTCCGAGCCTTCGGAGGAAGCATCGGCTGAGACAACAGACACGCCGGACGGCGCGCAGGAGGATGCCCCGGAGGGCTACGAATGGCGCGACGGGATGCTTGTGAACGTAGAGACGGGCAAGGACAAATACCAGACCGATCCTGTCCCGGAGGGCAAGCCTCTGCCAGTCGAGCCGGAGGATGTGACGGTCGGCGACGGGGAATATACCTGCACGCTGTCCATCTCCTGCGCCACGATCCTCGACAATCTGGAGCTGTGCGACCCGGAAAAGGTGGAGCTGGTGCCGGAGGACGGCTGGATTCTGGAGCCGATGACCGTCACGTTCTATGAGGGCGAAAGCGTGTTCAACGTTCTGCAAAGAACGTGCAAGCAGCAGAAGATCCACATGGAATTCACCAATACGCCGGTCTATAACTCAGCCTATATCGAGGGGATCGGCAATCTTTATGAGTTTGACGTCGGAAATCTGTCCGGCTGGATGTACAAGGTCAACGACTGGTTCCCGAACTATGGGTGCAGCCGCTACCAGCTCAAGGACGGCGACGTGATCGAGTGGGTCTATACCTGCGACCTCGGCTACGATGTGGGCGGCGGCTACGCAACAGGGAGCGAATGAGAAATAAGGACGCCTTTTCGGGCTTTCATCCGACCATCAATTTTCTATATTACGCACTGGTGCTGCTCTTTTCGATGTGCCTGATGCACCCGGCCTATCTGGCAATCTCGCTGGCCGGGGCATTGGCCTATGACATTACCCTGAAAGGCCGGAAAGCGGTGCGGTTTGCCGTCATGGGACTTTTGCCCATGGCGGCGCTTGCCGCGCTCGTCAATCCGGCCTTTAACCATGAGGGCGCGACGATTTTAACCTATTTGCCGAGCGGCAACCCGCTGACGCTCGAATCCATGCTCTACGGCGCAGCAGCTGCGGTCATGCTGGCAAGCGTTGTGCTCTGGTTTTCAAGCTACAACGAGGTCATGACCTCGGACAAGTTTGTCTACCTGTTCGGGCGCGTCATTCCGGCGCTGTCGCTCGTTCTTTCGATGGCGCTGCGCTTTATTCCGAAATTCAAGGCGCAAATGCAGACCGTCAGCGAAGCGCAGGCTTGCATCGGCAGAGATACGAAAAACGGCAGTGTGTTCCGCCGTGTCGGGAACGCCGTCAAAATTTTCTCCATCATGGTCACATGGAGCTTGGAGAACGCCATTGAAACCGCGGATTCCATGCGTTCGCGCGGCTACGGTCTGCCCGGACGCACGGCATTTTCCATCTATCGCTTCGACGACCGGGACAAAGCCGCGCTTGCGTGGCTGATCTTCTGCGGCGCGTATCTCATTTCCGGCTGGATGGCGGGCGGAACGTACTTCCGCTACTATCCCACCGTGAAAGCTGCGGCATGGACGCCGATGACCGTGAGCTTTATGCTCGTCTATCTTGCACTGGTGCTGACACCGGTAATGCTCGACCGAAGGGAGGACAGACAGTGGAAGTCTTTACAATCAAGCATCTGAATTTTGCGTACCCCGAACAGGAAAAAAACGCGATTTCCGACCTGTCGCTGTCCGTCCGACCGGGAGAATTTCTGGTGCTCTGCGGCCCCTCCGGGTGCGGCAAATCGACGCTCCTGCGGCAGCTCAAGACGGTCCTCACACCGCATGGACGCAGAAACGGTGAAATCCTGTTTGAAAATACGCCGCTTGACGAGCTGTCCCAGCGCGAACAGGCCGAGAAAATCGGCTTTGTGCAGCAAAGTCCTGAAAATCAGATCGTCACCGATAAGGTCTGGCACGAGCTGGCGTTCGGACTCGAATCCCTCGGCTGCGACACGCCGACCATCCGCCGCCGCGTCGCGGAGATGGCGTCGTTTTTCGGCATTCAAACGTGGTTTTATAAGTCCGTCACGGAGCTGTCCGGCGGGCAAAAGCAGCTCTTGAATCTCGCATCGGTCATGGTCTTGCAGCCGAAGGTGCTGATTCTCGACGAACCGACGAGTCAGCTCGACCCGATTGCCGCGTCGGATTTCCTTGCCACCCTTGGCAAGATCAACCGCGAGCTTGGCACGACGATCATTCTGACGGAGCATCGCTTGGAAGAAGCGTTTGGCTTTGCGTCGCGCGTCGCGGTCATGGACGGCGGCAAGCTCCTTTGCACCGGCACGCCCGCCGAAGTGAGCGCGGAGCTGAAAAGCAGTGGGAACGCGATGTTTCTCGCCATGCCCGCCGCCATGCGCATCTGGGCGGCGACGGATTCTAAAGCGGTCTGCCCCATCTCCGTCTGCGACGGTCGGAACTGGCTGCTCGATTACGCGAAAACGCATGAGCTGCGACCTGTTCCGGAAGAAAATAAAAACGCACCGGACACGAAAACCGTTGTCTCGGCGCAGGAACTCTGGTTCAAATACGATAAGGACTTGCCCGATGTGGTCAAAGGCCTGTCTTTGGAGCTGCACAAGGGCGAATTTCTGGCACTGCTCGGCGGCAACGGCACGGGCAAGACGACCACGCTCAAGCTGCTGGCAAACCTGAAAAAAGCCTATCGCGGCGAGCTTGCCATCACCGGCAGCGTCGGGATGCTCCCGCAGAATCCACAGGCGCTGTTCGTAAAATCGACCGTGCGCGAGGATTTGTTGGAAATCCTTCCGAAAGCGGAGCGGAAGTCCGACCGATTGGCGCAGGCTGTATCGCTTTGCAAATTGACCGACCTGCTTGACCGTCATCCGTATGATCTTTCGGGCGGCGAACAGCAGCGCGCGGCGTTGGCGAAGATCCTGCTTCTGAATCCCGACATTCTGCTCCTGGACGAGCCGACAAAGGGGTTGGACGCGGAGTTCAAGCAGGTTTTCGGGCAGATTTTGCGGACGCTGCAAGCGTCCGGCGTGGCGATCCTCATGGTCAGCCATGACATTGAGTTCTGCGCGAAATACGCCGACCGCTGCGCCCTGTTTTTTGACGGCAGCATCGTCACGGAGGCCGAGCCGCGCACGTTTTTCTCCGGCAACAGCTTCTATACGACGGCGGCAAACCGCATCGCACGGGATGTGCTGCCCGAAGCCGTTACGCCGGAGGATGTAATTGCAGCCTGCGGCGGCACGGTCGAACCGGAAGCGGCATTGCCGGAATATCAGCGCATTCCGCCCGCACCGGAAAAGGAAGCGCAGACGATGAAAAAGCTCCCGGTCTGGCGCAAAATCCTCGCCGCCGTGTCCGGTGCCGCTTCGCTGGCGCTCATCGCGCAGGCCATCGGCGTGACAGACCTTACAAAGCTCATTGACGCGAACGGCATGACGGCGCTGGCAGGCGGGCAGCTCAAGCTCTACGGCATTTTGCTTGCTGCACTTCTTGTGTTTGCGCTGTCCATTGGCCGAAAGGCAGAGCGCCCGGATTACCTCATCCAGACACCCGTGGAAAAGCGCAAGCTGAAAAAGCGGACGATCCTTGCAACGCTTTTGATCCTTCTGCTCATTCCGCTGACGCTGTTTGTCGGTGTGTACTACTTCGCGGGACGGAAATACTATTTCATTTCGCTGCTCATCCTGCTCGAATGTATGCTGCCCTTCTTCCTGATTTTTGAGGGCAGAAAGCCGCAAGCCAGAGAGCTTGTGCTGATTGCCGTGCTCGTTGCGCTGAATGTGGCAGGACGTGCCGCTTTCTTCATGCTGCCGGAATTTAAGCCCGTTGTCGCCATGACGATCCTCGCTGGCGTTGCCTTCGGCGGCGAAACGGGATTCTTAGTTGGCGCAATGACGATGCTTGTCTCGAATATGCTGTTCTCGCAAGGCCCGTGGACGCCGTGGCAGATGTTCGCCATGGGCATCATCGGCTGGCTGGCCGGTGTACTCTACCGAAAGGGCGTTCTGCGGCGCGGTCGCCTGAGTCTTTGTATCTTCGGCGTGATCTGCTCAACCGTGGTATTCGGCGGCATCATGAATCCTGCATCCGCGCTTATGTGGTCCAACACGATCAACTGGAAAATCATTTTAAGCTACTATATCACCGGCATTCCGGTCGATCTGGTGCGCGCAGTCGCAACGTTCTTCTTCCTGTGGCTGGGTGCGGAACCCATGCTCGAAAAGCTCGACCGCATCAAAACGAAATACGGTCTTGCGGAGTGAAAATGTCAGAACGTCCCTTGAGAGCTTGTCTCTCAAGGGACGTTCTCTTTTATTTTCGCTTCTTAGCCGCCAGCTGTTCCGGCGGCATCGGGACGTTCAGCCCCTCGATTTTCAGGCCCCATTCTTCCACCTTGGACATGAATTCCGCCCGGTCTACGCGATAGGGGTAGAATCCATATTCCAGTACGCCAAACGCCATCTTTGTAGTATAAGCGGATTCTGGCGGAAATTGAATGTAAAAGCTGCGAAGGCCTAGTGGGTCGCGCAGGAGAAAATAAGTAGGCGGATCCACTTTGACAGGGTATTTGGGGATCCTGCGCGTACAGAACAAAATGCCTTCAGAAAAATAGGGCGCATTGCCGTGGTTACCACCCTTGATATATTGACCAAAATCGAGAAGCCGCACGGTCTCAAAGGCGTCCCAACGATAGAATCGTTTCCAGAAGAATACCTTTATAAGACAACCGTCCCTAGACATCTGAATTTCCTTAAAGAATGACGGAATATAAAGCAACAGCGGAATTCCAACGACGCACATTATGATGCGCATCTCAAAATCAAAAAATGCCATTATTAGCATGATTAGAACGATAATGGAATAAGGAATACCGCATCCAATCCCCTCTTTTACTTTGAGCATATTGTTCGTCCTCCTTTTTGCAGAATGCACAGCTTTGCCGCGCCGCACTCAGAGGCAGAAATCAAAACACTTCGGTGGGACGTCCTTGAATTGGGCCTGTAGGCTCAGGGCAATGCGGCTGGGAACGATGCTGAGGAGCCGCTCATAGTTTTTCTTGTTGTATCGTTCGATGCGCTGACGCTCGTTTCCATATTTCCAAGCTCAGAAGGCCCAGGTGCCGTCGCGGAAGATGGCGACGGTCTTGCCGCCGGTGCAGACGGCGTCGATGGAGAGGTCGGCGGAGCCGATCATGAAGTCCTCGTGGACGGAGGAATCGTTCACGCCCAGCGCGCGGCACTCCTCGAGCGTCTTGTGCTCGAAATCGCGGATGGTGTCGGCGAAGCCCATGCCGAGCGCGAGATGGCAGCAGGCGTTCTCGTCAAACAGCGTGTTGTAGAACAGGATGCCGGTCTCGTTGATGGGGGAGTTGAACGGAACGAGCGCGCATTCGCCCAGATAGCAGCTGCCCTCGTCCATGCCGATCAGCTTGCTGAGCAGTTCGTTGTTCTTCTCTGCATGCCATTCGACGGCCTTGCCCTCATGGAAGCGGATCCAGAAGTCCTCGATCAGCTGGCCCTGATAGGACAGCGGCTTGGTGGAATGGACGACGCCCTCGGCCTTGCCCTTCATCGGGGAGATGAAGCATTCCTCGGTGGGAATGTTGGGGTTGAAGAAAATGCCCTGAAGGCTGGTGTCGCCGCCACCCTTGAATTCCCCCTCGGGGATCATGCCGACGGAGAAGTCGGTACCGTTCGCGGAGTGATAGCGCAGCTCCTCGATGCCGAGGCTGTTGAGGTAGGCACAGCGGTCGTGCAGATCCTTGTTGTGCGATTCCCACGCGGAGATGGGGTCGTCGTCCACGCGGCTGGTGGCGAGGATGGCTTCCCACAGCTTTTCGATGGCCTGCGAGGTGCGCAGCTCCGGAAAGAGCTTCTTGGCCCACGCCGCGCCGGGAACGGCCGCGATGCACCACTGATATTTGTTTTCCATCTTATCGCGGTACGGCTTGATGATGGGGTAAAGCTTCTGCTGGGACTTCATCAGCTTTTCCTGATTGATGCCCTTGAGGCCGTCGGGATCCTCGGAGATCAGATAGATGCGGCAGGGAAGCACGTCCACATAGTGCTGCCAGCGCGCTTCGGCGTAGTTGGGCAGCGTGGAAAGCGTGGACAGGCTCTGATAGCGGACGTTCAGCTTCTGGAGCGGCTGATAGCTCCAGTCCACGACGACCTTCTTGGCCTTCAGCTTGTAGCATTCCTCAACGACCATCTGGACGAATTCCGGCTGGTCAAGCTCAGCGTAAATAAAGACCTCCTGGCCCTTCTGGACATTGACGCCCGCCTTTGCGATCAGCTGGGCATATTTTCTGAGAATTGTCTTTTTCATAAGAACACTCCTTGTGTTGAATTTCAGATTTTCATCATAGCACATTTTTCCGGATTTGAAAAGAAAGCGGAGAAAAAATACTGCGCCGGGAGAAAAACGCGCGGTTGCAGGAAACGGCGGGATGTGGTATGGTAAAGAAAAAACGAAAAGGAAGGTCATACCATGCAGACTGCAAAGGAGCTTCTGAAATTTATTGAAAGCAGCCCGAGCTGCTACCATGTGATCCGCAATTTCCGCGAGCTGCTTCGCGCGGAGGGCTATACGGAGCTGTACGAGCAGGAGAAGTGGACGCTCACGCCGGGCGGAAAATACTTCGTGGTGCGCAACGAGTCCTCCGTGATCGCGTTCCGCGTGCCCGGCTTTGATTTTACGGGCTTTATGATGAGCGCGGCGCACAGCGATTCGCCCACGTTCAAAATCAAAGAAAATCCGGAGCTGGCGAATGCGTTCTGCGTCCGGCTGGATACGGAAAAATACGGCGGGATGCTGATGGGAACGTGGCTCGACCGGCCGCTTTCCGTGGCCGGACGGCTGATGGTGCGCGAGGGCGGCAGGATCGTCACGAAGCTCGTGAATGTAGACCGCGACCTGCTCATTATCCCGAATGTGGCCATCCACATGAACCGCAATGCCAACGACGGCATGAAATTCGCCGCGAATATCGACACCTATCCGCTTTTCGGCGGCGCGGACGCGAAGGACAGCTTCCTGAAAACCGTCGCGGAGGCGGCAGGCGTGCAGGAGGCGGACATCCTCGGACACGATCTGTTCCTCTATGTGCGCGGCTGCGGAACGGTGCTCGGCGCGAAGAAGGAGCTGATCGCCTCGCCGAAGCTGGACGATCTGGAATGCGCCTTCGGCTGCATGAAGGGTTTCCTGGCGGCGAAGCCGTCCAGGAGCGTCCCTGTCTGCTGCGTCTTTGACAACGAGGAGGTCGGCAGCCAGACCAAGCAGGGCGCGGCCTCGACGATGCTCTCCGACGTGCTGCACCGGATCAACGCTGCCTGCGGCCGGACGGAGGAGGAATACCTTATGGCCGTCGCCGCGAGCTTCCTCGTTTCGGCGGACAATGCGCACGCCATGCATCCCAACCATCCCGAATATGCCGACAGCGCCAACTGCCCGCAGCTGGGCGGCGGCGTGGTCGTCAAATACAACGCCAACCAGCGCTATACCACCGACGCGGTCTCTTCCGCGATCTTCCGCAGCGTCTGCCGCGATGCGGGCGTGCCGGTGCAGGTCTACGCCAACCGCTCCGACCTTCCCGGCGGCTCGACGCTGGGCAGCATCGCCAATTCGCAGGTGTCGCTGAACACGGTGGATATTGGCCTTGCGCAGCTCGCCATGCACTCAGCCTACGAGACGGCGGCGACGGCGGATCTCGGATATCTCGTGGACGCCATGACGGAATTCTACGGCAGAAGCCTGACGGCGGAGCCGGGCGCGGCGTATTCCCTCTAAGACGAGAATATGACAGTTCTGCTGTGCCTGATCGCCGGGATTGCGCTTTGCGGCGTATGGTTTGCCTGCTGCGCGCGGCTCCAGGTGTGGCTGAAAAAGTGGCCGTGGGCGGCGCAGCTTGCGCCTGCGCTGGCGGCAGCTCCGTTTCTGGCCGGACTTGCTCTGACTTCGGGCTTTGTGCCGCATACATGGGATGTCCAGACGCTTCTGCGTTCCGGCGGGGCGGCCTGCGCAGCCGCAGTATCTGCCGCTGCGATCACCAGCCTGTGCATTCCGCGAAAGCGCCTGAGCGGACGCGCCCTTCGAATTTGAGGATCGGATCGCAGTAAATATTCGACGTATGAAATCGAGACCACTCCGGTGTCCGGAGCGGTCTCGACTCTTTTGCATCGAATGCAGTTCTTCCCAACGCGGCGCGGCGGACCGTGCTGCCGGAAGCATACGGCAAGGCCGTTATCGCGTCAACTCCAGATTCATCAGGTCGAAATCGATATATTTCCCGTCGATCTTGAAGAATCCCGGAAAGACGCACAGCTTCC
>OIWM01001476.1_pt1 | contig 22921 bp, 19 predicted proteins | sample 1587451 | NCBI WGS metagenome assembly OIWM01 (sample SAMEA3888907, study PRJEB22519) | human gut metagenome | biome: human gut; feature: human-associated habitat; material: faeces | place: Denmark | collected 2011
TGAGGTCGGCGGCAAAGTCGGTGTCGAACACATAGTTGAAGCCCAGCTCGCGCAGCGCCGCGACCATGCGCTTGGGCGTTGCGAACTCGCTTTCGAGCCCGAACTGCTCGGCCCATGCCGCGCGCACCGCGGGCGCGACCTGCGCCACGGTGACGACGTTCGGATCGTCGATTGCGTCGAAGACAAGGCCCGTGTCGTCGCGCTCGCGCAGCGCCGCCGTCGGGCAGTGGGTGATGCACTGGCCGCAGTACGTGCACTCGGTATCTTGAATGCGGCGGTTGTACGATGCGTCGACGACCGTGCGCGAGCCCGTGCCGAGAAGGTCCCAGATCTTCACGCTCTGCACGTTTTCGCACACCTGGATGCAGCGCAGGCACTGCACGCACTTGTCGTTTTCGCGAATGAGCGGCGTGGAATAATCCACCGCCTCGTGACGCAGCTTTTTGGGGAAGTGCGTGCCGCGCATGTTGAAGTCGTTCGCGAGCTGCTGCAAGGTGCAGTTGCCGCTTCGCGTGCAGTTCGTGCACGATGTATCGTGGTGCGAAAGAATGTGACGCAGGTTCATGCGGCGCGCCTCGCGCGCCTTGGCGCTGTTCGTGAAGACGACCATGCCGTCCGCCACCACATTGTCGCACGCGGGGACGAGGCGTTCCATGCCCTCGACCTCCACGCAGCAGATGCGGCACGCGCCGATCTCGTTGATGTCCTTTAAGTAGCACAGCGTCGGGATATTGATATTGACCGAGCGCGCGGCCTCCAAGATCGTGGTATTCTCGGGCACGGTGACGCTCTTGTGGTCGATGGTCAGTGTAACGTTTCTTACCATTTGCCTTTCCTCCCTCCGCGGAAGATGCCGTAGCCGAAGTGGTCGCAGCGCAGGCAGCGCGACGCCTCGGAGTATGCCTCTTCATCGGTGAGGCCGCACTCGATGCACTTGAAGTCGTGCTTGCGCTCGCCCGCCTCGCGCTCGGTGGTGTCGATGCGGCCGTGGGGCGGCTTGTTGTTCAGCCGTGCCGTGGGGATCTCGACACCGGGGTCGATCTCGTGGTGGAAGCCGAGGTATTCGTCGATATTCGCCGCGGCGACCTTGCCGGCCGCGATGGCGCGGATGACGGTCGCAGGGCCGGTGACGCAGTCGCCGCCGGCGAAGACGCCGTCCATATTGTCGATCTGGCCGCTGGCCTCGGCGACGAACGCGCCGCGCTTGATGGCGATCTTCGTCTGCTCAAAGCCGTGGGTCTCCACGCCCTGACCGATGGCGACAACGACAACGTCCGCCGCGATGCGCTTTTCGCTGCGCTTGGCCTTTTCGGGCGCGGGGCGGCCCTTTTTATCCATCTCGCCGATGATCTGCGGCTGTGTCCACAGCGCGACGGCGTGGCCGTTCGCGTCGGTCTCGATGCGGACAGGGGCCTGCAGCGTCACGAGCTCCACGCCCTCGGCCACGGCGCCCTCGACCTCCTCGGGAAGCGCCGTCATATCCTCCTGACGGCGGCGGTAGACACAGCTCACCTTGCGCGCGCCCAGTCTCACCGCGCTGCGGCAGACATCCATCGCGACGTTGCCGCCGCCGATGACGACGATGTCCTTGTTGCGGAAGTCCGGCATGTAATCGTCGCCGACATTGACGTTGACATGCACATCGATGCCAAGCGCCAGCATCGACGCGATCTCCGCGTCGAGCATTTCGCGCGGCAGGCGGTAGTTGGGGATGCCGTAGCGCAGCATGCCGCCGAGCTTCGCGCGCTTTTCATACACGGTGACCTTGTGGCCCATCAAAGCTAAGTAATACGCCGCGGAAAGGCCGCTTGGGCCGCCGCCGATGACGGCGACCTTCTTGCCCGTGGGCTCGGCACAGTCGGGCTGCGGCACGTAGCCCGCGTTATCCACCGCGTAGCGCTTGAGGCCGCGGATGTTGACCGCGTCGTCGATCATATTTCTGCGGCAGCGCGCCTCGCACGGATGCTCGCAGATGTACGCGCAGGCCGAGGGGAATGGATTATCCTTGCGGATCAGGCGCACTGCGTCGGCGTAGCGGCCGTACTTGATGAGCACGAGGTAGCCCGGGATATCCACGCCCGCAGGGCACAGCGCCACACAGGGAACAGGCTCGCGCATGCCGCCAAGACAGCGGTGGCGCAGAATATGCTCTTCGTAGTCGTCGCGGAAGCCCTGCACGCCGTCAAGCACCAGGCGCGCCGCATCGCGGCCAATGGCGCAGTCGGCGCTGTTGACGATCACGCGCGCCACGCGCTCGATGATCGAGATGGTCTCCATCGTGGCTTCGCCCTCGAGCACCTGCTCCATCAGCTCAGAGAGCTGGCCGAGGCCGATACGGCAGGGAACGCACTTGCCGCACGTCTGCGCATGGCAGAGGTCCAGAAAGCTCTTGGCCAGGTCCACCGGACACAGTCCCGGAGGGCTTGCGGCGATACGCCGCTCCACATCGCGGTACAGCCCGTCGATGACGGTCTGGGCATGGGAGGGCGTCATAATATCGAGTCTTGACACTGCTGTTTTCTCCTTTCACTGCTTGCCATCAGTGTAGTATCGGCCGGCAGGACAAATGCACGTATCCCGCCGCCTGATGTCAGCATCCATAAATAGATGTTATCTATAATAAACATTAGTCATTCCATTTTCAATAGTCAATGCGGATTTTTTGTCATATTTTTCCATTTCACTCCATTTGGCTAACAAAGAAAAGCGAGGGCCGCAGCCCTCGCCTGTTCTTCCCTTTTATTTGCCGCGGATCTCGTCAAAGGTATCGGTGATGGCCTTCTCCGGCGCGGGCGTTGCGAGCGAGACAGCCACGATCGCGACGCACGCCGCAAGGAACGCGGGGAGCAGCTCGTAGATGGCCCACGCGCCGCCCATCGGCGCGATGAGATACTTCCAGATGAAGACCACCGCGCCGCCAGTGATCATGCCCGCGAGCGCCCCCTGTTTGTTCGCGCGCTTCCAGAAGAGCGAGAAGAGCATCACGGGTCCAAACGCCGCGCCAAAGCCCGCCCACGCAAACGAAACCACGCGGAACACGGAGCTGTTGGGGTCCCACGCAAGCACCATGCCGATAAGGGCGATGCAGATGACCGTGGTGCGCGCGGCCAGCATCGTCGTGCGCTGATTCATCTTCATGCCGAACGAGTGCTGCATGAGATCCTGCGACACGCTAGACGCCGCGGCCAAGAGCTGCGAGTCCGCGGTCGACATCGTTGCGGCCAGAATGCCCGAGAGGATGATGCCCGCCATGACAGCGAGCAGCACACCGTGGCGGCTCATCAGATCTGCAAGCTTGATGATAATGGTCTCAGACTCCGCGCTCGTCGTCAGGAAAGGCACCTTGCCCGCGGCGGACACGCTGTAGCCGATGACGCCGATGCACACGGCGATGAACATTGAGATGACAACCCAGATCGTCGCGATGCGGCGGGACTGGTTGAGCTCCTTTTCCTCGCGGATGGCCATAAAGCGCAGCAGGATGTGCGGCATGCCAAAGTAGCCGAGGCCCCATGCGAGCGTGGAGACGATGCTCAGAGCGCTGTACGTCGAGGCCGTGCCGGTTGCGGCGTCGTAGCCCTGCGTCATGTTGAGATAGCCCGGCAGCGCGCTGGCGTTGTCGATGACCGTGTCCAGTCCGCCCGCCTGCTGCACGCCGAAGCACACAATGACGATGAGCGCGATCGTCATGAAGATGGACTGGATCAGGTCGGTGAACGAAACGGCCATAAAGCCGCCCATCACCGTGTACAGCACGACCACAATGCCGCCGACGATCATCGCCGTGTGGTACTCCACACCAAAAAGGCTATTGAAGAGCGTGCCGATGGCCTTGAAGCCGGACGCCGTGTAGGGAATGAAGAAAATGAGGATCACGACCGCCGCGATGCAGGAGAGCAGATGCTTCTTATCTCCGAAGCGGCGGGCGAAAAAGTCGGGGATCGTGATGGCGCCGAGTTTGGCCGAATACCGGCGCAGGCGGCGCGCGACGATCAGCCAGTTGAGATACGTGCCGATGGCCAGACCGATGGCCGTCCACGTCACCTCCGGCAGTCCGCAGAGGTAGGCAAGGCCAGGCAGACCCATCAAAAGGTAGCTGCTCATGTCGCTCGCCTCAGCGCTCATGGCCGTGACGATGGGGCCCATCTTGCGGCCGCCGAGGTAGAAGTCGTCCGAGCTGCTGCCGCTGCCCTTTTTGCCAAAATACACGCCGACGAACACCATCGCGGCGAGATAGAGAACGATGGTCACTACAATAATGATCTGTGCGCTTGTCATGTGATTTTCTCCTTCAGTTTTCGTTAAGACGAGCACAATATAGCACAAAAGAAAGCAGACGTAAATACAGAACGCCGTACAGAATAATTTCTGTACGGCACTGCAAAATTCTGAATTTTTGATTGATTTTACTGCATTTTCTGCAAGACGATTTAGTAGACTGTTTTTGAAACGAATTTTACTTTTTTCGAAAGCCATCTAAAAACAGCGGCATCATCTGCTGCGCATACTGGACGAGCGAATATTCCCCGCCCGAAAGGCACCAGTCATACATCAGCCCGCGCTCGAACATCGCGTAGGCCTTGACGATCTCGCTCACGGTACGCGTGTCGGTCAGCTCCTCGCGCTCCTGCCCCTGAGAGACGATTTGGCGCAAAAGACGATAGTACGTGCGTTTGCGGTCGAGCAGGTGCTTTTCTCCCTTGGTCACGAGCTGGGAGGAAAAAAGCCGCGCCAAAAGCTCGATGGAGACCGTGTTTTCGATCGTCGTGAACAGCTCCTGATTGAGCCAGCACAAAAGCTCGATGCAGTCCATCTCATCGTGGGGCTGCTGCATCAGTTCCTCATACCGCTCGTCAAACAGCACTGAGAGGGACGAGAGCAGTGCGTCCTTGCCGTCAAAATAGTGGTAAAACGAGCCCTTCGATGTCTCCGACTCGAAGATGATCTCCTCCACCGTCGTCTCCTCATAGCCCTGCTCGTAAAAGAGCTTCCACGCCGCCGAGACGATGCGCGCCTTGGTGTTGCGGCTCGATTTTTTTGCCATGTGCTCCCCTCCCCTGTTTTTATTGATTGTATCACAGTGCGCCGCCCGCTGCCAAGCGTTTTGCGCTCACCCAAGGTTTTTCCGCAGGAATGTGCGAGCATTTTCAAAGAAAATGCCGTCCGCGTCCGCCTGCGATACGTCGCGCGAGAGCAGATACTCGTAAAAGTCCGCCGTTTTTTCCGCCGAATCGAGGCACGGCGGCAGCGCCGCGCCGTCGAAGTCCGAGCCGAGGGCGAGGTTTTTGCGCGCACCGAGGTCGAAAAAGTGCGCCACATGGCGATAGACGTCGTCTAAGCTCCTGACCGCTCCCCCGTCGCGCAGGAATGGCCCGTAGTAGTTGAGGCCGATCAGGCAGCCGCGGCGCACCATCTCCTTGATCTGCACGTCCGTCAGGTTGCGCCTGTGCGCGCAGACCGCGCGTGCGTTGGAGTGCGTGGCGAGAAACGGCCTTTCCGCCGTCTCGAACACGTCCGCGAGCCCCGCGTCGTTCAGGTGCGAGACGTCGACCAAAATACCGCAGCGCTCCATCTCGCGCACGGCGGCGCGGCCAAAGTCCGTCAGGCCGCGGTCCGTCACATTGCCCGAGCCGAGCTCGTTTTCCCCGTTCCACGTCAGCGTCACAGCGCAGACGCCCTGACGCTTCAGCTCCCCGACGCGCGACAACTCGCCCGCAAACGCGCTGCCGTTTTCCACACTCAAAAAGGCTGCGGTTTTCCCCGCCGCCCACGCGCGCTCCATATCGGCAACATTGCGGCAGGGCGACACGCGATCCGCGAATTTTTGCATCTGGCGATTGAAATTCGCGCAGGCGTTGTCAAAAAAGCGGACAGCCTTCTCCCCGCGCAGCTCATCGGGCACGAACACGGCGAAAAACTGCGCCCAGCGGACATCATTCGGAATACTTGTGAGCGACAGCGTGCGCGCGGGATCGTCGAGCGTGTCGATGATGTTCGATCCTGCGTACATGCAGTCGGTCAACGTGTCGCAGTGGAGGTCGATGAGGGCATAAGGGCGCATGCGGGCACTTCCTTTTCAAAAAAGATCACGCTGCATTATACGCTCTTCCCGCCCGTTTCTCAACCGGCAAAGTTTAAGGAATTCTGAGGATTCTTAGCGTGCTCTTTACAAAGGCGCGGCAACACTGATATACTGGGCATCGAAAGGGGCGAAACGCCATGGACAATATTTCCCAGATCATCTCCCGCTCGATCGGCGGCTACAGCATCGGCAGCATCCTTTCCGCGCTGCTGACGTTCCTCATCTGCCTGATCGTCGTGCGGCTCGTGCTCAAGCTCTGTTCGCGGCTGCTCTCGCGCGCGAACCGCCTGAACGAGCGGCTGCAAAAGGTCATCCTCACGAGCCTCAAAACGCTTCTGTATCTGCTTACCATCATCATCACAGCCGAGGCGCTCGGCATCAACACCTCGTCGCTCACCGCCATCATGTCGGTGCTGACGTTGGGCGTCACGCTGGCCGCCGAGGACATTCTCGGCAACGTCGCCGGCGGGCTCGTCATTCTCTTCTCGCATCCGTTCTCGCTCGGCGACGAGATCGAAGTCGGTGGCACGACCGGCACGGTGCGTGAAATTTCACTGACGCACACGAAGATCGAAACGCCGGACGGACAGATCGTGCTCCAGCCCAACCGCGAAATGTCCAGCTCGAAGATCATCAACTTCACCGTCCTGGGCCGCCGCCGCATCGTCTACAAGGTCACAGCATCCTACGACGCGCCGACGGACGAGGTGAAGCAGGCCTGCATGGACGCCGTTCTCGCCTTCCCCGCCGTGCTGAAAGAACCCACGCCGACGGTGTATCTCTCGAATTACGGTGCCAGCTCCATCGAATACACCATCCGCTGCTGGACGGCGGCAGACGCCTACTGGGACACTTATTTTAAGATGTACGAGCGCCTGCGCAACACCTTTGCAAAGCACAACGTCGAGATGTCCTACGATCATCTGAACATCCACGTCGTGCCGGAGAAACAGAATGAAAATTAAAGTCGTCGATATGACATATGAACAGGCGCTCGCCCAGCCGCCGCAGGTGCACAAAAAGCCGAAAAAGCCGTCGCTCCTGTTCCGGACGGTTCTGCGCGTGACCTCCGCGCCCGACCTTCTGGCGACGCATTTCCACTGCGAGAAGACCGGCATGGAGCAGATCAAAAGCGATGAGCCCTGCCTTGCCCTGATGAACCACTCGTGCTTTCTCGACCTCAAAATCGCGGAGGCGGTGCTGTACCCGCGCCCGTTCAACATCGTCTGCACGTCGGACGGCTTTGTCGGCAAGGAGTGGCTGATGCGCAGCGTCGGCTGCATCCCCACGCGCAAGTTCTGTTCGGACGCGGCGCTCGTGCGCGATATGCTCTACTGCGTGCGGACGCTCAAAACGTCTGTGCTGCTCTACCCCGAGGCGAGCTACAGCTTCGACGGCACGGCCACACCGCTGCCGGAGAGCATCGGCAAGTGCGTCAAGGCGCTGAATGTGCCGGTCGTGATGATCCGCACCTACGGCGCGTTCGCGCGCGACCCGCTCTACAACGGGCTGCAAAAGCGGCGCGCGAAGGTCTCGGCGCAGATGCAATGTCTGCTCTCGTCCAGCGACGTTGCAGAGAGGAACGTCGCCGAGATCAATGAGCGCATCTTTTCCGTCTTCCGCTTCGACAATTTCCGCTGGCAGGAGGAAAACGGCGTCTCCGTCAGCGAGCCGTTCCGCGCCGACGGACTCAACCGCGTGCTCTACAAGTGCCCGCACTGCCTCGCCGAGGGGAAAATGGAGGGCAAAGGCACATCACTCATTTGCCGAAGCTGTAACAAGGAATACCGCTTGACAGAGATTGGTACGCTGGAATGTTTGAACGGCGAGGCCGCGTTCACCCACGTGCCGGACTGGTACACCTGGGAGCGGCAGTGCGTGCGCGAGGAGCTGGAAAGCGGTGCCTATCAGCTTGATATTCCCGTGCAGATCTGCATGATGGTCAACATGCGCGAGATCTGCCGCGTGGACGAAGGCCGGCTGCACCACGATGAAAACGGCTTCCACCTGACCGGCTGCGGCGGGAAACTGGACTATTTCCAAAAGCCCGAGGCCTCGTACAGCCTGTACGCCGACTATTTCTGGTACGAGATCGGCGATATGCTGTGCATCGGCGACCACAAAGCGCTGTATTACTGCTTTCCGCAAGGCGGCGGGGATGTGGTCGCTAAGACACGGCTTGCTGCCGAAGAGCTCTATAAATTAAAGCGCGCCGCTAAGGCGCGGGGATAATGCAGCACAAAGTGCTGCCGCCTTGTTCCCCACACCGTGTGGGAACGCGGATAAGGGAGGGGTGTCTCTTTTTTGAAAAGAGACACCCCTCCCTTACACCCTCCCAGAGAAAATTTTTCATTGCAAGCGAGCAGCTCGAAGAGCTGCAATGCTTGCCGATTGCACCTCTTGCGTGCGGCAAAGCCGCATTTACCCCTGCTATACGACTTGGCGTACTCCTATCATCCGCTGCCGCTCTGCCCATCTCGCGCTGGTACAGCCTAATTTCCGTCTACCGGAGCACTCATCAATGCGCCGAGCGAAGCAATGCCGCATTCCGCAGGCAGTCTGCCGCCAATCTAACGTCACTCGCGCCTCACGATAGTAAGGCGCGGTTGCAAATCGGTCACGAATTGCAGGGATTCATGGCGAAGCCATGTACACCGCACCTACATTGCGCAGCGCGTGCAGTTCTTCAAGATTGAAACTGCCAATGTGTGGGGTCGAGGGGGAAGGCCCCTCGTCCTTTCTCTCGGGGGTTTAAGGGGGATACTCTCTTTCGAGAAAGAGAGTATCCCCCTTTAGCGCACTCCCGCACGGCGCAGGGAATCCCCCGACGGCCTCAGGCCGTCATAATTTTCAAGCGCTTTGCGCATCAAAGCCTTTCAAAGATTTCTTCTCCTCGCGGAGAAACACGATCACGCTCAGAAGGAACGGGAAGAAATACGTCGCCACGCGATAAAGTACCAGCGTCGACGAGGCGATTGCCGTGTCCGCCCACGGGGCGAAGAGCAGCAAAAACGCAAACTCCATCGGGCCCACGCCCGCGACGTTTGGCAGCGCGCTTGTGATGAGCAGCATCAGCGAGGCGAGCAGCTGCGCCTGCGCGAAGTTAAGCGCCGTGCAGCCCACGAGCCGCAGCGCGGCATAGGGGATGGAATAGAGCACGAAGAGCTTCACAAGGCTCACGGCGATACCTTTGACGCGGATTGACGGAACGAGCAGCACCTTTTTCGCCTCGCGGTTGAGCTCGGTGAGACTATTCGCCCACTTTTCGCGGCGTTCGTCCCACTTCGGCGTGTGCGGGAGCTTGCCGAGCAGCATCAGCACTAACTTCAGCACCTTATCCAAGGTGTAGAGCAGCGTGAGTGCGATCACGATGAGCGCGCCGATGACATAGCCGATCAGAAGATAGCGGGCAAGGCCGCTGGCGCTCTCACGCAGCCAGTCGCCGCTGAGCAGCAGCGCGACCGTCGCGTAGATCAGCACGGATATCTTGTGCAGCACGTATTCGCTCGCCATGATGCCAAGACCGCTGCCCGCGTCCAGACCTCGCCTGTAAAGGTAAAAGCTTTGCATCGGCAGCGTGCCCGCACCCAGCGTCGCGATATTGCCGAACACGCCGAGGAATGTCACGCGCAGCGCGTCAATAAACGTGCAGTCCGGCTTTTTGTGGTGGATGATGACGAGGCACAGCACGGATTCCATCGCCTCGTAGGCAAAGCCGAGTGCGAGCAGGAGCAGCACGCCCCGGAACGGCACAGCGCTCAGGTTCTTGACGATATCGGGCAGCACGTCGCGGAAAACAAGGATGATGGCAACAAAGATCAGCGCCAGCGTGAGACCGCTGACGAGATAGGTTCTGCTCCGTTTGCTTTTCAATGCTGTTCCTCCCCGCCTTCGCAGATGATGTTATGATAAAATTTCCTTTTGCAGCACCTCGGCGATGTCGGTCCACTCCCACGGAAGACCCACGGCATTTTCGCCGAAGTGTCCGCCGCAGGAGACGCGGCGGTAGATCGGGCGGCGCAGTTCAAAGCGTGACGTGATGCTGCCTGGGCGCATGTCGATATGCTCCATAAGCCAGCTCGCGATCTTTTCGTCGCTCACGCGCCCCGTGCCAAACGTGTCGACCATCACGCTCACAGGGTCGGCGAGGCCGATGGCATAGGCAAGCTCGATCTCGCAGCGGTCGGCCAGCTCCGCGGCCACAATGTTCTTGGCGAGATAGCGCGCCATGTAAGCGCCCGTGCGGTCGACCTTGCTCGGGTCCTTGCCCGAGAACGCCCCGCCGCCGTGGCGCGCCATGCCGCCATAGGTGTCGGCGATGATCTTGCAGCCGGTAAGGCCGCTGTCGCCCGCGGGCCCGCCAACGACAAATCGTCCCGTCGGGTTGATGAAATACTCTGTGTGCTCGTCGAGCAGTTCCGGCGGCAGCACAGGGAAAATGACCTGTTCTAAGATCGCATCGCGCAGCGCGTCGATGCCGACCTCCGCGCTGTGCTGCGCGGAGACGACGACGGCGGAAATGCGTTTGGGCTTGCCGTCCTCGTATTCGACGCTGACCTGCGCCTTGCCGTCCGGCAGAAGATAGGGCAGCAGCTTTTCGCGCCGCATTTGCTCGAGCTTTCTCGTCAGGCGGTTCGCAAGCGTGATCGGCAGCGGCATCAGCGCGTCGGTCTCGCAGCAGGCGTAGCCGAACATCATACCCTGATCGCCCGCGCCGGCTTCTTCCGGCGCGCCGCGGTCAACCCCGCGCGCGATGTCCGGCGACTGGGTGTGGATGCTGACGCGGATGCGCACGTTTTCGTCGTCAAAGCCGACGACGGGCACGGTGTAGCCGATCTCGGCGATGACCTTGCGCGCGATGGCTTCATAGTCCGGCACATAGGGCGAGGAGATCTCGCCCATCAGGTGGACTTCGCCGGTGCAGGCCGTCACCTCGCAGGCGACGTGTGCGTCGGGATCGTTGGCAAGGATGTCATCGAGCACCGCGTCGGCGATCTGGTCGCAAACTTTATCGGGATGTCCGCACGTGACGGACTCAGAGGTGAAATAGGTTTTCATCGCTTTCGCTTCCTTTCTGCTCGTTCGCATGGGGAAAGAGCGCTGTCTCAGTTTTTGACAGTCTGATGATAGCGGGAATATGAAAGCGGGAAAAGTGGCAAAGTCCGCAAGGCGCACAAAGTTTTCACACTCCCGCGAGGCTGACCAAGTTTCCGACAGGAAGCGGCGAGTATAGTGTAAAGATTTCGTTAAATGTTCACGATTTTGTCACTTGCAAGTTTTTCCCATATCGGATATAATGAATGAAAGCGAATCGAGAAAGGGAGGAACCTACCCATGGCTCTGCGCACCAAAAACGCCATCCGCCGCAGCTTCATCGAGCTTCTGGCAGAGCGTCCCTTCGACAAGATCTCCGTCCGCGACATCGCGGAGAGAAGCGAGGTCACGCGGAACACTTTTTATTATTACTACACTGACATCTACGCGCTGGCCGAGGACGTGTTCGAGTCGGAGATTGAAAAGCTCTCCGAGCGCGTGGAGGGCTATGAATCGTGGCAGAAGGCATTTTTGACCGCCACATCCTTCGCCGCGGAGAACAAGCGCATGATCCTGCACCTGCACAACTCCGCCCACAGCGATATTCTGGCAAGATATTACCACAAAACGATCCTGACGACAATGCTTTCTTACGTCCGCAAGGAGGCTGAGGGCCTGAACGTCAGCGAAAGCCAGATCATGGCGCTCGCGCGCTTCTACACGGCAGCGCTCGCAGGGCTGACGCTTGAATGGATCGGCAGCGGCATGAAGGGCGAGCCGGATTCGTTCATCGATGATCTCGGCGGAATGCTCGACGGCAACATCCGCCGCTCTCTCGAGCACGGATGTGCGCACGCGGCACAGTAAATAATATGCATTAAAAATGGGAAAGCGGCGGGATGGTTTGACCATTCCGCTGTTTTCGTCCACGTCGGGTGAACAAGCTTAACACATCCTTTACCCTTTTTTCCTGTTCATCGCGGCGAATCCCTGCTATGATATTTTTGGAAGTATTGAATTGATAAAGGAGTGAGGTTTTGTATCAGAAACAGATCTTAATGGAAAAGCTGAAAGAAGCCACCGCCTCCGTCCTGCCCATCAGCCTGATCGTTATGGCGATCAGCTTTGTGCTCGTGCCGGTGGACGCGGGACTGATGCTCTCGTTCGTGATTGCCACGGCCATGCTGATCCTCGGTATGGGGCTCTTCACGCTGGGCGCGGACATGTCGATGAGCCGCATCGGCAACTACATGGGTTCCAAGCTGACGAAATCGCGCAAGCTGCCGCTCATCCTGACCGTGAGCTTCGCCCTCGGCGTCGCCATCACGGTGGCGGAGCCCGATTTGCAGGTGCTCGCGGGCAATGTGCCGGAGATCGACACAACGGTGTTGATCTTGACCGTTTCGGTCGGCGTCGGCTTCTTCCTGATGCTGTGCATGGTGCGCATCCTCTTTTCGATCTCGCTGCGCACGATGCTGATCGTATTTTACGCCATCGTCTTTGCCGCGGCGTTCTTGTCGGATGAGAGCATCCTCTCCGTCGCGTTCGACTCCGGCGGCGTGACGACAGGGCCGATGACCGTACCGTTCATCATGGCGCTCGGCGTCGGCGTTGCGTCCATTCGAAGCGACGAAAACGCCAAGGCGGACAGCTTCGGCCTCGTCGGTCTGTGCTCGATCGGGCCGATCTTATCGGTGCTGCTGCTCGGTGCGATCTACAAAACGCAGCCCGCGCAGGGCGAGAGCAGCGCCGTCTCCGGCGTCGCCACCACGGTAGAGCTCGGCAAGGACTATCTGCATGCCCTGCCGGATTATTTATGGGAAGTGACAATGGCGCTGCTGCCGATCGTTGTCTTCTTCCTGATTTTTCAGGTCATTTCGCTCAAGCTCCGCAAGCTGCCTTTCATGCGCATCGTGATTGGTATCCTCTATACATACTTAGGTCTCGTGCTGTTCCTCACGGGCGTGAACGTCGGCTTTTCACCGCTGGGCTACGCGCTCGGCGCCGCGCTGGCCGAGGGGTGGAAGGTCTTTCTCCTTGCCCCCCTTGCAATGCTCATGGGCTGGTTCATCATCAACGCCGAGCCCGCCGTCCATACGCTCAACAAACAGGTCGAGGAGTTGAGCGCGGGCGCGATCTCTGCCAAGGCGATGGGCATGAGCTTATCCATCGCGGTCTCCGCCGCAGGCGGGCTTGCGATGCTGCGTGTCATCACAGGCATTTCGATCATGTATTTCCTCGTGCCCGGCTATCTTATCGCGCTGGCTCTGAGCTTTTTCGTGCCGCGCACGTTCACGGCCATCGCGTTCGACTCCGGCGGCGTCGCGTCAGGTCCTTTGACGGCGACATTCATGCTGCCGTTCGCCACAGGCGCGTGCGAAGCGCTCGGCGGCAATGTGATGACGGACGCGTTCGGCCTTGTCGCGCTCGTTGCGATGATGCCGCTCATCACCGTGCAGGTGATGGGAGCCATCTATGTCGTCAAATCCCGTCATGCTTCGCAGGAGCCCCAGCTCCCCGACTTTGGCGACAACGAGATCATCGAACTGTGGGAGGCCTGCTGACATGGAACTCTATTACATCATTGCCATCACGGATCACGACCGCGGAGAAGCGATGGGCTCGCTCTACCACGCGGCGGGGCTGCACCTCATTTTGAGCATGCCCGCGCGCGGCACAGCCACGAGCGAACACCTCGCCATCTACGGGCTGGACGCGACGGAAAAGTGCGTTATCGCCGCCGTCGGCAGCGCGCAGGAGGCGGATTCGCTTATCCGTTCCGCCAAGCGCAAGCTCTTTATCGACATTCCGGGCAACGGCGTCATGCTGACCGTGCCGCTCAAGAGCGTGGCCGGCGGCAAGACACTGTCCTATCTCACCGACGATCTCAAAGCAGGAGGAGCGCCGAACATGAACTTTGAACATGAACTCATCACCGTTATCCTGAACGAAGGCTATTCCGACTTTGTCATGGACGCGGCGCGTGCCGCGGGCGCGGGCGGCGGTACGGTGCTGCACGCCAAGGGCACGGGCGGCACGCGCGGAGAAAAATTCTTCAGCGTCAGCCTTGCCGACGAAAAGGATATGATCTACATCATCGCCCACAAGGACGAAAAGGCCGCCATCATGCGCTCGATCAACGAGCAGGCCGGTCCCGGCACCAAAGCGGGCGCGATCTGCTTCTCGCTGCCGATCTCGTCCGTCGCAGGCCTTCGCGCAAGAGAGGAAAACTAAGCGTCCCCGTAGTACAACAAAGCGCCGCTGCTCACGCAGCGGCGCTTCCCTTTTCAATTTTCAATCTTCCGACTTTTCCCCGCGGGCGAAGCTCACGATGTCGCCCACGCCGTTTAGGACCATGCTCGGGCGATAGGCGTAGGTCTTGATGGTCTCGCGCGTCGAAACGCCCGAGAGCACCAGCACCGTCGACATACCGCTCTCCATGCCGGAGATCACGTCGGTGTCCATTCGGTCACCGACCATAACGGCCTCGGCCGAGTGGCAGTGCAGCATCTTGAGGCCCGTGCGCATCATCAGCGGGTTCGGCTTGCCGCAGAAGTACGCCTGCGTGCCGGTCGCCATCTCAATGGGCGCGACGAGCGCGCGGCAGGCGGGCACGATGCCGTTTTCGATGGGGCCGGAAACGTCGGAATTCGCGCCGATGAGCTTTGCGCCCTTCCAGACGAGGTTCGTCGCCTTCGTCAGCGTATCGAGCGAATAGGACCGGCCCTCACCCACGACGACATAGTCGGGGTTCACATCGTTCATCGTGATGCCTGCGTCGTAGAGCGCGTTCAAAAGGCCTGCCTCGCCGATGGCAAAGACCGAGCAGCCGGGCGCCTGATCGCGCAGGAACGCCGCCGTCGCGAGCGCGCTCGTATAGAAGTGCTCCTCCGTCACGTCGAGGCCCATGCGCGCAAGCTTCTGGCTCAGCTCGCGCGGCGTGTAACCGCTGTTGTTCGTCAGAAACAGATATTCCTTGTTTTCATTATGCAGCCATTGGATGAACTCCGCCACGCCCGGCAGCACGCGGTTGCCATGGTAGATGACGCCGTCCATATCGCAGATGAAGCCCTTCTTTTCGTTAAAATCGATCATATTGTAAGTATCCATGTTGTATCACTTCTCCTCTCTTCTCTCCAAATTTCATCAAATATAGTATAGCAGAGGGATTTGTCAAAAACCAGCAAAGAAATGTAAAATCTGCGTGAAATGCAAAAGGAAAAGAGACAGCCGAGGCTGCCTCTTTTTTCTCTTTATACTTCGCCGCTTAAAAGGCGCGCGACGGTGCGGCGGTAGACCTCGCCGCAGTTTTTCACCTGCCATGCATAGCCGTACTCGTTGTCACCGTGCATGTTGCCGCCCGAGGGGCCGAACGTCACGACCGGAATGCCGAGCGAAACGGCTAAAATATTCGAATCGCAGACCGACGCGTCATACGCGCACGGAAGATCCTTGCCCGTGACGGAGTAAAACTCCTCCTGCAAAATTTTGACGAGCGGATGATCCTCCTCCACCGCGAACGACTGCATGTAGGGCGATTTTCTCGGCTTGAGGCGCACGTCGACCTTGCCGGAAAGGCCGAGCTGCTCCGCCGCCTCCATGATCTGCGCAATGCAGATCTCGTCCGTCTCGCCGGGGACGACGTAGCGGTCAACGAAGAGGTAGCACTTCTCGGGCACAACAAGCGTGCCGGGATTGCCGCCCTCCATATAGCGCACGCACCACGTGCCGTGCTTGAGGTGCGGGTGCTGAAGCGTCGGCAGCGCCTCGATGGCCGCGGCCAGGCGTCCGCCGGAGATGAGAGCGTTTTCACCGACCTCGGGATAGTGGCTGGCGTGCGCGGTCTGTCCGTGGATGGTCACCTCAAAGCTGTAGCGGCCGCGGAAGCCGACAGCCACATTGTCGTAGCGGCACTCGCCCATGATGGCGTAGTCGGCGTGGATGACGTCCTCCGCCACAAGCTGATAGGTGCCCTTGCTCAGGCCCTCCTCGTCGGCGACGAAGCAGGCTAAAATCTTACCGTTGATTTCGTCGAGATGGGCGGCGTAGTAGGTCAGCATCTCCAGGATCGCGGCAAGGCCGCCCTTCATGTCCATCGCGCCGCGGCCGTAGACCTTGCCGTCGATCTCCGTGGGAGTAAACGGATCGGTCTTCCAGCGGTCAGATACCCCGACCGTGTCGATGTGTCCGATGAGCAACACGGTCTTGCCGGGCCGCCCGCTGTCGAGCACCGACCAGACCGACGGGCGCTCGCGCGCGGTGCCCTCTTCAAAATAGCTGTAGTGTGGGTCCATGCCGAGCTCACGCAGGACATTCGCCACGTAATCCGCCATCTGCGCCTCGTGTCCGTTGACCGAGCGGATGGAGATCATATCGTACCAGCGCTGTAAAATCCGTTCCATACCTTAGTCCTCCTTCGCCTTGGCCGTGCCGATGCCAGTCACAGCGTAAATGACAGAAAATACGATCGACAGCCACGGCATCGGCGCAAACGGCGCGAATGCCAGATTGGAAACGCCAAGCGTCGTGGCGGTGTAAGAACCCGTGGTCGACCACGACACCATGGGGGCAAGGCCCGTGCCGGTGTCGAGCATCGTGCGCATCAGATTCTTGCGGTCGAGATGATATTCCGGATACAAATCCTTCACCATGCCGCCGACAACGGGATAGGACACATAATAAGCACCCGTGATGGTGAAAAACACCGCGTGCAGGATCAGCACACCGAGCGACATCGAACGAGAGGTCTTCGCGATACTCTCCACAAAGGCGAGCAGCACGTCCACAACACCCGCTGTGCGGAGCGGCGCGCCGAAGATGCCCGCCGCGATCAGAAGACCGATGGTCGAGAGCATCGAGGTAAAGCCGCCGCGGTTGAGCATCGAATTCACGACGTCCGAGCCGGTATCGGCGGAAAAGCCAGAATACATGACCGTCAGAATGTCGTGCAGGCTGACACCCTGGCAGAGCATCGCCATCACCGCGCCCGCAGCGATGCCGGCGATAAAAGTCGGGATCGTCGGCTTTTTCATCAAAATCAGCACGACCACGACCAGCACGGGCAGAAGCAGCACGGGGCTGAGCCAGAACTCGGCGGAAACGGTGGAAAGGATATCCTCATACACTTCCCCGCCGACGCTGCCGCCGGAATAGCGCAGGCCGTAAACAAAGTAGAAAACGAGCGAAATGAGATACGCAGGCCCCGTGGAAATGAGCGCGTGGCGAATGCCATCCATCAGCGGCACCTCGCACACCGTCGAGGTGATGACGGGCGAGTCAGACAGCGGCGAGACCTTGTCGCCGAAGAACGCGCCGGTGCAGACCGCACCCGCGGCTGCGGGCAGCGGCACACCGAGACCCTGTGCAACGCCCATGCAGGCGACGCCGACCGTCGCGAGCGTGCCCCACGACGTGCCCGCCATGGTCGACATCAGCGTGCAGAGGATGCAGACGACTGGCAGGAATAAGCCCGGCGTCAGCACCTTCATGCCGTAGTAGATCATGACCGGCACCGTGCCGCTCGCCATCCACGTGCCGACGAGCACGCCAACCGCCAGCAGGATCAAAATGGCCACGATCATCGACGAGACCGTCTCCTTGATGCCCTGCTGCAGCTCTGCATACGGGATGCCGAAGCACCACGCCATCAGGCACATGATAACGCCGTCGAGCGCCAGCACGATGCGGTTGTTGAGCTTCATCACAAGAAGCCCCACGATGATAACGGCGATGCCGACGAGCAGCATCAGCCCTGCCTGCCAGGGCTTTACGATTCTTTTTTCTTCCATGATTGTCGTCCTTTTTCGTTTTGGCTGGATCAAATTGAAAAAGGATAACAAAAAAACTATGATCCCGTGGAGATCATAGCGGGAACAGGGAGCGGAATAAACACTCCGCTTTATGATTCGATAGCGCTCCACATTGTGGCAGTCCGGCGGATCTTCTCCGACGACCCAGGTCATCGCCCTCCTGCAGGCCAGGAAAAAGCGACCCTTCGGCGGCTTGCCCTTTCGCTCCGGAACATCCTGTTCGCTCCGAAGGTACTCTTGCGCGCCGCGCCTCTATCCTCGTTCAATTTTCTGCCTCAGAGTACCATCTTTTTCGCGCCATCGCAACGTTTTTTTCACATTCTCTTTATTTTGATCGAGGATGAACAAAAATGCACTGTCGTACCGCGATTTTTTGATGAAATTACAGTGCATTTTGGACCGCATCGGTATTTTCATCGACTGCAAACAGGATTTTTATTGATTGAACTTCTTTTCTCTCTTCCCTCAGACAGCAAAAAAGCGGTTCTCTCCCGCTTGGGAGAGAGCCGCTTTTTATTCACTTGTTGACGCAGGTATCGGCAAAGCTGAAGCCGTTTTTCATCTGCTCGCTGGCGGTGCGCAGCACCTTATTGAGGATCTGCGTGCTCTCCTCTTTCGCCATCGCGCAGAGCTCGTCGTTCGCCTGCGCGGCGAGCGTGAAGTCGCCGCTCTCGCGCATCAGCCTGTCGTATTTAAGGACGATCTGTCTACCGCGGATATTCACCGTGTCCTGATAGCCCCAGACATTCTGGATGCACGAGCCGTAGCACTTGTCGGCCAGCGCGCCGACAAAGCGGCTGACCCAGTAGAGATTGTCGGTCTCGGCGTCGAGCGTCACATTGCTCAAATAGTCCGGCATCTGCGGGACATTTGTGTACACCGGCAGCCACGCGGAAAATGTCGTGGAGCCGAAGCACACCCACTCGATACCCTTAATGGCATCGGGGACATCGCTTCTAATTTGACAGATCGTCGTCACGCCCGTGCGGTTGATGCCGATAGGACGGTAAATGCCGCCTTTTTCCGCATGGCCCGCATAGGGATCGTAGGGTGTACCCTGATAGTGGGACGAGAGCAGGTATTGGATATCCTCCGCGGCAACCTTGCGCTCGGGAACGTAGGACCACGGAATGTCATCGCTTTCGGGCGTGAAGTCCGCGTTTTCGCCGTCCCAGCGGTAGGTGTGCGGTGCAAGGCAGCGGCCCATGAACCACGCGCGCGGCGTGTTGTAGATGTGGTCCATGTCGCGGTGCGAGCCGAAGATATCCCGCGGGTTGAACTTGCCATCCTGATTCAGATCCAGATGGTTTTCCGAGATGAATTCTCTGAGGTCCGCCGAGCAAAGGTGCGATTCCTGCGCACCGAAAGCGTCCTCTAAATCGAACGAGTCCATACCAAACTGGTTCGGGTTGATGATGACGCGATCCTCGGGAATTTTCTTCGCGATCCAGTGGTGCCCGCCGATGGTCTCGAGCCACCAGACCTCGTTTTCGTCGTTGAAGGCGATGCCGTTCGACTCATATGTGCCGTATTGCTCCAGAAGCGCACTGAGGCGCAGCACGCCCTCGCGCGCGGAGCGGATGTAGGGCAGGACGAGGACAACGATGTCCTCCTCGCCGATGCCGCCGCAGCGCTCCTCTTCCCCATCCTTCGCCTCGCGCAGCTCGACCATCGGGTCGGCCGCGAGCACGCGCGGGTTCGAGGTCGTGGTTTCCGTCGCCGTCATGCCGACGTTCGCGGCGTTGATGCCGGTCGCGGCCCAAATGCCGTGCTTCGGGTCCACGCTCGGGCAGGACGTGTAGCGCATGGGGTTCTCCGGCAGTGTGATCTCCACGTGGGACTCTACGCTTTTATAAATCTTCGGCTGCTGGTCGGGCTCGACCACGATCAGCTTTTTCTCATCAAAATGGCCGTCGTCCGTACGGGCGATCATCGTCGAGCGGTCATTCGTCGCCAGCTTACCGGCCAGTACAGTGGTGCAGGGCATAAAATTACATCTCCGTTTCCTGTCGATTTCACCGCAGCGCTGCTTTTTCGCAGCGCCGCCAAATTTTATCTGCATCCATTATATTCACGGAATCGTCCTCTGTAAAGGCAAAGTTCCCTTGCAGGTGCATCTCCCCTGCTGCTCTGCCGCGAAATCATAACCACCAGTTTACTGGTGGTTATGATTTTTTAATACAGCAGCACGATTCCCGCGCGGCCGCGCCGGCCGGAGGCCTCTCCCCTCTTCTCGCGCTCGCGCAGCGCTTCCAAAACGATCTGCTCATCCTGAAGCGGACGCGGACGGGATGGGACGACCTCGCCAAACGCGGGCGAGATATCCGGACATAAACCGTTTTCCGACGCGCAGACGAGGAATTCCACCACGTTGCGCAGCTGCCTTGCGTTGCCAGGAAAATCATACTGCATCAGCTCGTCCAGCTTTCCAGCAAAGAACACGTCAAACGGCGGAAGCTCCGGCAGTGAAGACGCCATCTCGCGGTAAAACTATCTGGCAAGCGGAAGGATATCGGCGCGGCGCTCCCGCAGCGGCAGCAGGTGCAGCGGCAACACGTTCAAGCGGTAGTGGTTGATCTCCCGCGTGAGCGCGATCAGATCCTTCACATACTTCGCCGTGACCTGATGCATTTTCTCGTCCGGCAGGCCGAGACGCAGCATGATCTCGACGATCGTGCTGATATCGATAGTGCGGATGCCGACATCGATGATCTTTTCAATGCACCGCGGCAAATAGTGACATTGATCGTCGTATTCGCCAAACGTGATAAGCGGGCGCGCAACACCTTCATCCTTCGCACCGGGGTAAAACGGGATATAGCGGAACTGGTTGAGGCCCAACGTTCCAAAAAGGCGCACCGCGTCATAGGCATAGGACTTAAAGTCATTCAGCACATACACCTCCGAGCCCTCCGGCAGGCCGAAGACCTCGTCCAAGCGCTGCGCGGCGGACATTTGTCACAGCTGCACAGTGCTTTTTATCATCATAAATCAAATTTTTTGTAAACACCTATTGACACAGTAGGAATTAAGCGTTAAAATTCCTATCTGCAAGGTAGGCAATTATGAACAAGGAGGCATGCCGCATGATGATCTCAACAAAAGGGCGCTACGCTTTGCGGGTCATGCTGGATATGGCCGAGCACGGAGGCGGCGAGTGGCATCGTTTGAGCGACGTCGCACAGCGCCAGCAGCTCTCCAAAAAATATCTGGAGAGCATCATGGCCGCGCTGAGCCGTGCGAATCTGGTCGAGAGCGCCGTGGGCAAATCGGGCGGCTACCGCCTGACCCGCTCCCCCGAGGATTACCCCGTAGGTGAAATTCTGCGGGCGGTGGAGGGAAATCTGTCGCCGATCGCGTGCCAGTCTGAGGACGGCTCTGGCTGCGGCGCTTCCTGCGACTGCGACGCGCGCCTTTTCTGGCAAGGGCTGGAAGACCAGATCAACAGCTATGTCGACAATCATACGCTGGCGCAATTCATGCGAGTCAATGAAAAAACACCGGCCGTTTTGAGCGGCACGGAAAGAAGATAAGGTGGTTCAATATGAGTAAGGCACTTTTAGAGATTCAAAACCTGTACGTGCGGGTCGAGGAAAAGGAAATTCTCCACGGTGTGGATCTGACCGTGGGACAGGATGAGACCCATGTGCTGATGGGCCCCAACGGCACCGGCAAGTCGACGCTGGGCTATGCCATCACCGGCAATCCGACCTACAGCGTAACCGGCGGTTCGATCATTTTTAACGGCGAGGACATCACGGAGTTCCCTGTCAACGAGCGCGCGAAAAAGGGCATTTTCCTGTCCTTCCAGAACCCGCTGGAGATCCCCGGCGTAACGCTGAGCGCATTCATCCGCAGCGCGCTGGAGCAGAAGACCGGCGACCGCCTGCGCCTGTGGGACTTCAAGAAAAAGCTCAAGGAGACCATGGCGCTTCTGAACATGGACGAGAGCTACGCCGAACGTGATCTGAACGTGGGCTTCTCCGGCGGCGAGAAGAAGAAAGCCGAAATTTTGCAGATGCTCATGCTTGAACCCAAGCTCGCGATCCTCGATGAGACCGACTCCGGCCTCGACGTCGACGCGGTCCGCACCGTCAGCGAGGGCGTGCGCCTGTTCCGCGAGCGGACGCACGGCTCGCTTCTCATCATCACCCACTCCACCCGCATTTTAGAGGCGCTCCATGTGGATGCAGCCCACGTGATGGAAGACGGCGTCATCGTCCGCAACGGCGGCGCCGAGCTGGTGGATGAGATCAACGAAAAGGGATTCGGCAGCCTGAAGGAAGACTGAATCGGGAGGCTCTTGACATGGCAGATTTGAAAGAAAAAACCTATGTGGAGGACGTGGACCGCAGTGTCTACGACATTCGGGATGCGGAAAACGACGCGTATCGCATGGAATCCGGCCTGACGCCGGAGATCGTCGAAAAGCTCTCCAAGGAGAAGGACGATCCCGTGTGGATGCAGCAGTTCCGGCTCGAATCCCTCCAGATCTACAATGAAATGAAGATCCCCAACTGGGGCCCGTCAATTGAGGGCCTTGATATGGATCATATCGCGACCTACGTTCGCCCGAACACCAAGATGCGCAACGACTGGAAGGACGTGCCGGAGGACATCAAGGAGACCTTCGAGCGCCTTGGCATCCCGCAGGCAGAGAGAAAATCCCTCGCCGGTGTGGGTGCGCAGTACGACTCCGAGCTTGTCTATCACAACGTCAAGGATTCCGTGGCGGCCGAGGGCGTGGTTTACACCGATATGGAGAGCGCCATAAAGGGCGAATATGCCGACATGGTGCGCAAGTACTTCATGAAGCTCGTGACGCCCCACGATCACAAGTTCGCGGCGCTCCACGGCGCGGTGTGGTCCGGCGGCTCGTTCGTGTACGTGCCCAAGGGTGTGCACCTCTCCATTCCCCTGCAGTCCTACTTCCGCCTGAATGCCAAGGGCGCCGGCCAGTTTGAGCACACGCTCATCATCGTGGACGAGGGCGCGA
>OIWM01001479.1_pt1 | contig 22905 bp, 16 predicted proteins | sample 1587451 | NCBI WGS metagenome assembly OIWM01 (sample SAMEA3888907, study PRJEB22519) | human gut metagenome | biome: human gut; feature: human-associated habitat; material: faeces | place: Denmark | collected 2011
GATGTTTGATGCTTGCGAGCCGAAGCTGCGCGGCAAAAAAATCGCCTTGTTTGGTTCCTATGGCTGGGGAGACGGCGAATGGATGCGTTTATGGGAAAAGCGCTGTGATGACGCTGGCATGATGTTCGCCTGCGACTATGTCATCTGCAACGAAGCGCCGGACGATGAGGCGAAGGAGGCTTGCGCGAAACTCGGCGCCGCGCTCGCGTAGCACGATGCTTCCTCGGACACAGGAAGCGCGTGAGTGACGCGGCTAAAAAACCTTTCTCACGCGGCAAAAAAGCGGCTCCTTGTGAGCGCTGATACAAAAGGGGCTGGCGCCCTAACGGTTATTTCCGTTCATGCGCCAGCCCCTTTCGGTACTTTTTCCATGATTTGATATGGGTTCAGGTACTATACAGAGTAGATCTGCCTCGCCTTAGTTTCCGCTGCCGCCGGCATTATTGCCCGCCTTCCGCAGAGTTGTTCTTTGAAGTAATTGGTGCGGTGTCTATGAAACCGCAGCGTTTGCAAGTGCGCTTCTGCTTGCCGTCTTCAGTAGTCACTATTTCCCAGTCGCCGAAGTCGTGACCGAGCGCAGATATATCTTGTGTGATTGTCTGCTTACAGTCTTTACATTCTTGCCTCTGTTCTCCTGCAGTAGTGCAAGTTGCTTCTGTCGTCGTTTGCCAACCATTGCTAGATACCGAATGGCTCGCGGCAATTGTCATTGCTGCCAATGTCGTTTCAGTTGATCCGGCTTCGTCGGCGAACAAGGTGCCGCACTGATTACATTCCCAGTATTCCCGATTACCAGGTGTTTTACATGTTTTTGGGTTGGAAGGGTGTTTCGTCATCGTGTGTGCCACTTTGGCGATAGTTATGGCTTCAAGCGTTGTTTCGTTGCTACCATTGCTATCAGTGAAATATTTATGGCAGGTAGTGCATTCGCTGTATTCTCGATTTCCTGCTTTCGTACAGCTCGCTGCCACTGCAGCATGTGTCTCCATCGTATGCCCCTGCGCCTTCAACGTCTTACTTTCCAATACCGTAGAACATTTTGTGCACTTTCTTTCTTCCAGTCCTGCTTTGGTACAGGTGGCCGGACTGGTCGTTGACCAGCTGCCTTCATCATGTCCCGTTGCCGGTATGCTCGCGGTAACACTTTGCTTGCACACGCTGCAGGTTCCGGACTGGCTGCCGGCTTCGGTACAGGTCGGCGCTTTCGTTACATTCCAATTCTTTACCTGATGGCTGCAAGCGGACGAACCGCCGGAAATCAGCGCCGGTATGGCTTCGGTTTCGAGTACCTCACCGCATACGGTACAAACCTTGCGCCGCTCGCCCTCCTTGCCGTAGGTTGCTGGCTTCGTAATCTCCCAATCGCCCGGCTGGTGGCCTTTCGCTGTGAGAGTTTCCTCTTTGATGATGTGGCCGCAGAGCTTGCAGCTTATCACCTTGGAGCCAGCTTTCACGCAGGTCGGCGCGGTAATCTTCGCTTTGCCCGGCTGATGCGCAAGCGCCGCGGTCTGTCTGCGCTCGATGATCTTGCCGCAAACGCCGCACTTCTTGACTTTCAGTCCCTTGCTCTCGCAAGTTGCCTTGGTTTTGACGGTCCAGCCGGAAAGCTTATGCGCCGCGCGCGGAAGAGTTTTTTGCCCCTTTGTTTCGCCGCAGACCGCGCAAACAGTCTTTTGCAGCCCCGTCCGCGCGCAGTCCGCTTCGCGAACCGTCACAGTCTGCCAACTGTGCTTATGCTTCTCATCGCCATTCGCCTCAGAAAGCTTCTGTTTGAGCAAAGCCTCCAACTCGTCTCTGTCCGCGTCGATCTCTTCATTGTCATCGATATAGGCGATGATCTGGCGCAGAGTGCCTGCCGGAAAGGCTGCGTAATCGATTGGCGCAGTGTGCTTACCGCCGCTGCCCCCGATAAATTCCGAAAAGGTCTCATCGGCTCGAATCGCCGCGGCTGTTCCTGCCGGTATGGTTTCCGACACGCCGTTGTACTTGCCTTCGGTCGTCTTGAGTTCCACTTTGACGGCGCCGTTGAGCACCGCAAGATAGGTATAAATCTTACCGTCTTTGCCCTCGCGCACCTCTACGCGGAATACCGTCCCGCGCACTGCCATGGTGGAGTTCGGGGTGTCCACCTGATAGACCGCGCCGTTCTCCAGAGGATTGACGATACGGTTCAGCGTCGCCCCCTCGTCAAGATAAATGACGGTCTTGCTCTTTTCCTGGCTTCCCGATGCTTTGCTCAGCCAGAAATGCGTGCTTTCCTCCGCGTACATGTATTTGTCCATGTCAAAAAGCATCGTCAAATCCGAAATTTTCTGTACGGTTACGTCATTGCCCGCTACCAGATGCATGCCCTTGTAAGCGTTGGTACTTGCTTTTTTAGCGTCCAGAACTACCGTAGTTCCGTTGGTTTCTTGCACTACAACGGTTCTCGCGGTTTCGGCCGCGCTGCCTGCGCTTGTTTTTGTGTCATCCGCGCCTTCCTCGCCGACGCTCAGCGGTTCGGCGCCGCAGCCGCTCAAGAGTCCGATGAGCAAAGCCACCGCGCAGCACATCGCGAAAAATCCGCGCTTTGTTTTTTTGGTCGATGGTATCAACCATTTCACCTCCCTTTAGTTTCTCTTTGTATGTCTTTCTTACTCTATCTCCAGAACGCGGTACACTGTGACCGCCTTCGCTTTTCCCTTCAGTTCCATCTGTCCGACCTCTTCCGTCGTAATCCTGCCCTCCAGCGCGTCATGTACGGCCTTGCTGATGAGAATCTCTCCCGCCGCCGCGCGGCTTTCGAGTCTCGCCGCGGTATTCACCGTATCCCCGATGGCGGTATAGTCCATACGGAATTCTGAACCGATATTCCCGACAACCGCTTCGCCGCAGTTCACGCCGATCCCGAACGAGACACTCCTGCCGAACTGTTCCGCGAGCTTGCGCGAAAGCACATCCGCGCCGGCTCTCATATCCGCGGCGGCTTTGACCGCTTTGTAGATATAATCGTCTAAGTCGAAAGGCGCGTTGAATACAGCCATCGTCGCGTCACCGATAAATTTGTCCAGCATGCCGTAATTGTTCAGAATACTCGTGGAGGTCAAGTCAAGATATTGGTTCAAAATGCTGACCACCTGTTCCGGCTCAAGGCTCTCCGAAAGCGGCGTGAAGCCTCGAATATCAACAAAAAGCACCGCGACCTTCCTTTTTTCTCCGCCCAGCTTAAGGTCGAAATTTCCCTCTTTTTCAAGTTCATCAACGACCTGCGGCGCTACATATTTTTTGAATGCCGAAAGCATTTTTTTCCTTTTGTACTGCTCAATCAGATATTTTTTGACGATAAAATAGCCGATCAGCAGCAAAATCAGAAGCGCGAAATAGGCCTGCGTTATCGTGTATCCCTCCGCCGCGAGCCGCCTTCCTACGAGCATGTGAAGCGCGAGAAGTGTCAGGCAGGTCAGCAGGGTTGGCAAGAGTTTTTGTCGCTGCGCTAAGAAGAAAAAGATTAGCAGCAGCGGACAGACAACCGCCAAATACATCCACGCCGGTACCGCCAGCGCAGTCTTGCCATCCATCAGTGCCTGGATGATATTCGCTTGAATTTCAACGCCGTACATCGGATTTCCGCGTTCCGCCGCGGAAGCGTAAGCGTCTTGGAAGCCGGGCGCGTAAGGGCCGAGCAGCACGATGCAGTCTTTGAATTCGCTTGCCGGAACAGTCCCGTCCAATACGCTTTTTAAGGAAACGTGGCTGAATTCGCCTACCTGTCCGGAATAGAAGAAGTGCAGCTGTCCCGCCTCGTTTGTCGGAGGCAGTGCCGGCTGCCGGCCGCGCGCGTTTTCATAGATTTCATAGAGGCTCCAGGCGAAGCTCTCGGCGTTCGTGTTATGATCTTCAAAAAGCTTGGTATATCGGATGCGTCCGTCCGCCGCGACAAAGGCGTTGGTATATCCCATTCGTCCCGCTTTACGCAGTGCCGCGTAAGGTTCCTCCACCATGTCCACATGCATCGTGTCGTAATACAGTTCACCTTCGCGGTTCTGCTTGGTGGAACCCCGATAGACTAAATTTGAGGCGAGGACAATCGGGCAGGCATTCTCTGCCGCTTCCGCCAGCCGCGCATCCGCGCGCGCGTCGGATTCTCCTGTAAACAGGATGTCCACGCCGATTACCGCCGGCTCGTTCTCCTGATCCGCGCAGAGCAGCTGGAGCAGATCCGCCGTTTTTTGTCTGGACCAGTTCGCGAAATTCCCATAAGCCTCCAGCGTTTCCTCATCGATCGCGATGATGCGGATGTCGTTGCTGACACCGCGGAAGTTGGTATACAGCTTGTCGCAGATCGCCGCGTCCAGGGAATAAAAAGCCGACGCAAAAACCGTCACGCACAGAATGCAGACAAGGATGATTGCTTCGGCAATTAAAATCAAGTTCTGATAGTTTTTTTCATGTTTCTCTCGGCTCATGTTATCAATGGTACGCGGCTGTTCCGCGTGTTTTTTGGCGCGCTGCCTTATGCCGCGCGTCGAATCAGGTCGAAGATTGTCGAACACTGTTATTTTTGAAGTTTCATTCCAACCTATGTATAGTATACTCGATAATGGTATAAATGTACACCAGATAATTCTTACATAACGTGCTATTTCTGTTCTTTTTTTCGTACAACTAGATTTCTGCCTTTACGCGCCGGACGGCCTCCGCGATCAGCTCAGAAGTACTCTTATCAGACGTGCCCACGATGATGTTATTGCACTTGTTGACCGGCAGCAGGATCTTCCGCACCGGACTCGCACCGACAGCCGCGGCCATCTTCGGGGTAACTTCTCCAAGCAGGGAATCCGCGATCACGATGCCGATCGGCCCAACGATCACATCGGCGCCGCGCGTGCAGACGATGACCGCATTCTCGCCGGTGGCTCCGTTGTCCGCGCCTGCCTTGAGCATGCTGGCTGTTGCCAGCGTGTTGGTCCCGACGGCGGTAATCTCCGCGTCCGGCATCGTCCCTCGAAGCTCTGTAATCAGCTGGCGGCCGATCATGCCGCCCTGTCCGTCTATCACTAAAATGTTCATACCTTCCGCTCCTTTCTCAGTCTGCGCACCCGCATGCGCGGGCACGTTGCTGCGGACGGTCTGCGCCGCAAGCGTGCGCCCGCCCATGCGCGCAAACCTCAGTTGAACTTTCCGGTGGCGTCCGTCACACGGGCATCTTCCAGTCTTGCCTTTTTTTCCGCGCGCGCGGCCGCGTTTTTCTCCGCGAGCCTGCGATCCTCCTCCGCGTTTTGACGGACGATTTCGAGCTTCTTGCTGTATTTTTGCCGCATGTCCTCCATGCCCAGTTCCTCGTAGAGCCTGATCAGCTCTTCCATCGCGTCTGTATTGCTCGGCGCATACTGCAGGACGCGCTTAAAACAGTCCACCGCTTCTTCTCTGTGCTCCAAAACCTCATGCGCTGTTCCCAGATAGAACCAAAGCGGCCACCACGACGCGTACTCACTCTCGCAATACGGAGAAAGCGCCGCGATGCCTTCCTCATACCTGCCCGAAAGCACCAGATTATAGGCTTCCTCGATTTTGACCGGCTCCGCCAGCTGCGTGAGCCGTCCGCGAATCTCCTTGCGTAAATCCTCCATGCCTGCCTCAGTGCGTTCCTCCGTCAGCTTCAGATATTCCTCCCAGGTCAGCTTTGCCTTGATATAGAGTCCCATATTGACATAGGCGTAGCCCAAAAAATAGTATGCCTCCGCCAGCTGCGGATTCTTGATCGTCGCGATTTCAAAGGCTTCCAAAGCTTCCGCCTTAAAGCGTCCGACGAATTCCTCCTCCTCACCGAGCTCATAAGCGTCCTTGCAGGCGCGGCCGTAGCAATAATAGGCATTGGCGTTCTCCGGATCGATCTGCATCGCCGCGCGGAACTGGATGCAGGCATAGTCAAAATCATTTTTGGAGGCCCACTCCACGCCATCCGCGATCAGCCCCTCCGCGAAACGCTTGTCAAACGCCCGCAGGATATAGGCGATATAGTTATCCCGATATTGAAAAGCCGGGTCCACACCGATCACAAACGCCATGTTGCGCGCGATCGTCAAAGTCGTAATATTGCTTAATTCCGTTTTGCGCAGTGGAATCGGCACATCGGACAGGATGTCCGTCATCCCTGCCCGCTTCAAATAATTCTCGGAAAGCTCATCAAAGATAAACTGTCCCAAGTGCGGGCGCAGATATGGTCCGATTCTGTCCTTCTGTTCTAAATTCATTTTTTTACCTCCCAGCCCTTTCTCAAAAATCGTTTCAGATTCTCCGGATTCATGCTTTGTTCGGCGTCCCGCGTCAGCATTTTCAACGCGGTTTCCTCGATAGCAGGCTCATCCCGTTCCTGCGCGAGCGTTCGCGCGAACTGCAGCAAAATGCGGTACTGATCGTCCTTCTTGCGTTCTCGATGCTGAAATCCGCTCGCGTAATAAAAGTCCGCCAGCTTTTCATACAGACGAAAAGCCCCTTCACCCACCGCTTCGATCAGATAGGCGATCGTATGCGAAAATCCGCCGCGGTTATAATAAGTGTCGAGCATTTCCTCGATCATTTTGAGGCGCGCCAGCTCCCAAGCGCTGATATAAGCAGTTGAGATCACCTCGTACGGTGCGTATTGTCTATATACGATTTTGTGGCGTTCCGTCTCCGCCGCGAGCGGCGTGCCTGCCAGTACTTTCAAAAACCCCAGCTGCAGCGCGTCCGCGCCCAGCGCGTAAACCTTGTCGAAGGAACGGCGAAACAGTTCATAGCTTTCATACGGCAGTCCCGCGATCAAATCGACATGTACATGCACCTTGCTGCGCGCGATCAAGCGTTCCAGATTGTAGAGCACCGGATAGACGTTTTCCTTGCGGTTGATTGCCGCCAGCGTCGGCGGATAGGTTGACTGGATCCCTGCTTCCACCTGAAACAGTCCCGCACGGGCGGTTTCAAACAGCGCCAGCGTCGCGTCATCCAGAAGATCCGCGCAGATTTCAAAGTGAAAATTGGTCACGCCGTTGTCGTTGTCGATGATGTATTTGATAATCTCATAGGCGCGCGCTGCATCGTAATTAAACGTTCTGTCGATAAATTTGACCTGCATGACCCGCTTATAGAGAAAATAGCCCAAATCCGCCTTGACGCGGTTCATGTCCAGTGCCCGTACCGTCTTGTCAATAGAGGACAGGCAGTAGGAGCAGCGGAACGGACAGCCTCGCGTCGATTCATAATAAACGACCTTATCCGGTTCGCAGTCCAGCATCGAATAGGGGAACGGCACCGCGTTAAAGTCAATCGGTTCAATCTCCGCGTTGACGTAGATTTTTCCATCCTGCCGGTAAATCAAACCCGGAATCGTTTCCAGCGCCCGCTGCGGCTCATGCAGCACCTGACACAGCCTGTAAAACGGATACTCGCCTTCTCCGCGCAACACAAAATCGACCCATGGGTTTTCTCGCGCGAATGCGGGACCGCGGCTGCTCGCTTCCGGTCCTCCCGCTGTGAGCAAAAGCTCCGGGCAAGCCATCTTCAGATCTGCCGCCAATTTTCTGATCTGTTCGATATTCCAGATATAGCAGGAGAAACAGACCATATCGTAGCCGCCTCGCAGAATTTCGCCGTAAACATAATGCGGGTCGTTATTGATGGTGAATTCTCGCGCTTCGACATCGCTGTATTCGCCTGCTACAACGGTATACAGATATTTGAGTGCCAGATTCGCATGCACATATTTTGAATTTAATGTCGTCAGTAATATTTTCATCTTCTTCTATGGAGACGCGGACAACAGGAATTTTCCTGCTGTCCGCGCCGCAAGGATTCTGATAAGACCGGACCGCTACAGCATCCGGAAACGTTCATCCTTGAGCAGTCCTCTGTCTTGCATACATTTTTTGAGAGAAGCGATCATCGCCGCATTATCCATCGGCAGATTGCCGCGCAGCGAAACATAGTTCGACGCGTGATTGCTGCGAAAAACGCAAGGCTTCGACGGCCGCGCGTACTGCAGCAAAAGGCAGGTTTCCGCCAGCACCTCCTCCGGTGTCAGAAACTTGAACTTTCCGGCCTTGTAATCGTCGAGCATCGGACATGGAGGCTGCAGCATCAGGGTCAGCAGACTGACATAGGAAGCGTTCATCTCCGCGATCATCGTACCGGTCTCAATGGCATGCTCCTGCCACAGCTCCGGCCCCGCCAGACCGCTGATAAAGGTAACGGAAGTCTGGATTCCCGCGGCTTCCAGCTTCTGCACGCCCAGGATCAGTTCCTCTCTGGTTTCTCCTTTTTGGACCATATCCAACACTTTCTGACTGCCGGATTCCGCGCCAAGATATACCATCGTCAGCCCATGCGCGCGCAGCTCCCGCAGTTCCTCGTCGGTCTTGCGCAGCGCATCCTTCGCGCGTCCGTAGGTAGTCACGCGCTCACATTCCGGAAATCTTTCCGCGATCGCGTCCAAAATTCGGATCAGCTTGTGATTTGCCAGACAGAGCGCGTCGCCGTCACAGAGAAAAATTCTCTCTACACGCCGATAATGCGCTCTCGCCCAGTCGAGATCCTCCAGAACCTCGTCCACATTCCGGACGCGGAACTGTTTCTCCTTATACATATTGCAGAAGGTGCACTTATTATGCGCACAGCCAATGGTGACCTGTACCAGCAGGCTGTAAGCCTCGCTGGGCGGTCTGTAAATATCGCCTTCGTATCGCATGATTGTATTTCTCCACTTATTGTCATCTTTCCTGCGCGACTGCCGACGCCGCCGTCACGTTCGAGCGCGGCCAAAAAACCGTATCCGGCATCCTTACGTCAGCGGTACCTCGTCAGTGCCTCGCATCTCTCGCCGCGTATAGATCGGCTGATTCGCTACATTCTCTCCGGTGCTTCCATCCCCAAAAGAGCCAGTCCGTTTTTGATTGCCGTCTTAGCCGCGATGACCAGCGCCAGTTTCGCACTTCTTTCCTCTTCATTGTCCACCAAAATGTGTTCATCGTGGTAGAAGCGGTTAAACGCCTGCGCGATATCCACAATATGTCTGGTCACGATGGAGGGTTCATATTTTTCGCCTGCTTCGATGACGACCTCCGGCAGCTTGTAGACCAGCTTCGCGAGCGCGTAAGCGCTTTCTCCGGTGATATAGGACGGATTGATCGTGCCGCGTGCCTTGCTGACCGCTTCTTCTCCGGCGTTCCTGAGAATGCTTGCCGATCTCGCGTAGGTGTACTGTACATAAGGTCCGGTTTCGCCGTTGAAATCCAGCACCTTATCCCAGGAGAACACATAGTCCTTGATCCGGTTGTTGGAAAGCTCATTGAATACTACCGCGCCGACACCGACCTGCTTGGCCGTTTCTTCGATATTGTCCGTCGCAACGCCCTTTTCACGAATGATATCGCGTGTCTCCGCGATGGCTCTGTTGAGTACATCTTCCAGGAATACCACGCGGCCCTCTCTGGTTGACATCGTGCCGTCCTCCAGGCTGACCAGACCGAACGGAACGTGAATGATGTCCTTGGCCCATTCGTAGCCCATGAGCTCCAGGATTTTTTTGAGCTGCTGGAAGTGCAGGTTCTGCTGGGACGCGACGACATAGATGTTCTTATAGAAATTGTAGGTGTCCTTTCTGTACTTCGCGCAGGCCAAATCTCTGGTGATATACAGCGTTGAGCCGTCCGACTTGAGGATTGGCGCCGGTGTCAGCCCGTAAGGCTCCAGATCGACGATCATCGCGCCCTTGGACTCGACAAGCAGATTTTTCTTTTTGAGTTCTTCCACGATGGCCGGCATCTTGTCGGAGTAGAAGGATTCGCCCGCGTAGGAATCATAGGAAATGCCGAGCATGTCATACACGCGCGTGAATTCCTTAAGGGATTCATCGCGGAACCACTGCCAGAGCTTGGTTTCCTCCGGTTCTCCATGTTCCAGTCTGGTAAAGGTCGCTCTGGCTTCATCCTCCAGCGTCGGGTCTTTTTCGGCCTCAACATGGAATTTGGTGTAATAGTGCAGCAAAGTCTTGATCGGTTCTCTCTTGACATCCTCTTCATTCCCCCAGCGGCGGTAAGCGACGATCATCTTACCGAACTGCGTGCCGTAATCTCCGAGATGGTTGATTCTCGTGACCTTGTAGCCCATCGCGTCATATAATTTATAAATAGAGTTGCCGATGACGGTACTCCGGATATGCCCGATATGGAACGGCTTGGCGATGTTCGGGGAAGAAAACTCCACGATGACCGGAATGCCGTCTCCGATGTTGGTCTTACCATATTCGCCTTCCTTTTGCAGGACATCCTCGACAACGTCCTTGACGAATTCTTCTTTGGAAATGAACATGTTCACATACGCGTTGACCTGCTCGACCTTTTCAAACAGCGGCGCGTCCTGCATGCCCTCCGCGATGCCCTTCGCGATCAGCGGCGGCGCTTTTCTCATCACTTTCGCGAGCTTGAAGCAAGGGAAAGCGTAGTCACCCATCTTCGCGTCCTGCGGCACTTCGATCATGCTCTGAATTTCAGCCGGCTCCAGATCCGTTACCTGCTTCGCGATCAGTTTGGCAATTTCTTGCTTAAAGTTTACCATTCGATTTTCTCCTTTTCTGTAATGACTTCAATCCTGTGTCTATCCAGCAGCTGCGCGAAAACACCGTTTCCCTCCGTCAGCACGCCGCTGAAGCTGCCGTCATAGATCTTGCCGAAGCCGCAGGACGGACTGTTTGCCTTGAGGATCGCGCCCTCAAGCGGCTCTCCCGCGAGCTCCGCTGCTTTTACGCAAATTTGAAAAGACGTCTCCGCGCCCTTCCGGAAGGCTTCGGTCAGGTCGTTTCCATCCCGATCGAGAATCCTGCCGCCGACCCGTTCGGCCGGTGGGCGAGGTTTCGCCAGGCGCGCCGCGCTTTCCGGACAAACAGTCACATATTTGTGTGTCCGGCAAAACGCGACAACCTCTTCGCAACGGTTATTCCCGCCGTTATATTTGCAGTTATGCCCTAACAGGCATCCGCTGATAATATACATGGCTTCACTCCTTCAGCTTTACAATGGTCACGCCGTCGCCGCCCTCGTTGTACGCGCCTTTCCGGAAGGATTCCACATGTTTGTTCCTGCGGAACGCCTGTCGGAGTCCGTCGCGCAGCACGCCGGTGCCAAGTCCGTGAATGACGGTAACCTCCCGAAAGCCCGCCATATAGGCATCGTCCAGATATTTATCGACATCCATCATCGCTTCGTCGAGAGACTTGCCCTGCACATTGACGGAAGCGGAGATGTTCTGCGCCTTGCTTCGGTACAGACCACTGTACTTACTGCCGCGCGGCGTTTTTTTCTTCGCGGGCTTTCCGTCCCGAATCAGCATCAGGTCCTGCACGTTGGCGTTGATCTTCATGATGCCCACGTTGATCATCAAGTCGCCCTTCGCGTCCGGCAGCGTCAGTACCTCGCCGTTCTGATCCAGGGTTAACAACTTGACACGATCCCCGATTTTGAGTTCCTCCGGATTGACCGGATCATAGTTCACGAGTTTTTCGGGTGCGACCGCGTATTTCGTTTCGCTTTCACGCAGTCTGCGCTTGCTGTGTTCCAGCCGCTTGGTGCGTTCTCCGAGACTCGGCTCCTTGGCAAGCTCCCGCAGCTCTTTTTGAACCTCAGCCGCGGTATCCTTCGCCTCGCGCACGATGGCGCGCGCCTCCTCTCTGGCCGCCGCGAGCAGGTCTTTTTCTTTTTTGGCGAGCGCCTCCTCACGCTGCCGAAGTGTTTCCAGCTCCTGCTTCATCGTCAGGCTGATCGCCGCCGCCTCGTCGCGCTCCGCCTCTGCCTTCTGTTTATCCTTCTCGATGGCGCTCAGCACATCTTCAAAGGCGATATCCCCATGCTCCAAAAGCTCTCCCGCGCGATCGATGATCGCGTCCGGCAGTCCCAGCTTGCGGGAAATCTCAAAGGCGTTGGATTTGCCCGGTACGCCGATAAACAGGCGATAGGTCGGGCTGAGTGTTTCGACGTTGAATTCCATGGAAGCGTTCTCCACGCCCGGCGTGGAAAGCGCGTATTTTTTGAGTTCGTTGTAGTGAGTCGTTGCTACCGTCATCGCACCCTGCGACGATAGCCGCTCTAAAATCGCGATGGCCAGTGCAGCGCCTTCGGTCGGGTCGGTGCCCGCGCCCAGCTCATCCAAAAGAACCAGCGTGTCCCTGCGCGCTTTCTCCACCAGCTCTACGGTGTTGCGCATGTGCGAGGAGAACGTACTGAGGCTTTGCTCGATGCTCTGTTCATCTCCGATATCCGCGAAGATGTCACGGAAGATCGGCATCAGGCTCGTTCCTGCTGCCGGGACATGCAGACCGCTCTGCGCCATCAGCGCAAGCAGGCCGATGGTCTTGAGTGTGACCGTCTTGCCGCCGGTATTCGGTCCGGTGATGACGAGCGTCCGGTAATCTCTGCCGACCGCGACATTGATCGGTACGGCTTTTTTGATATCCAGCAGCGGATGTCTGGCCTGTTTGAGGTCCAGCACACCGTCCGCGTTCATCTGCGGCTCCTCTGCCTGCATCTGACAAGAGAGTTTCCCCTTGGCAAACATCACATCCATGGCGATGAGCAGCTTCTGATTATTCATCAGTTCATGGAAATGCTCCGCCACATTGGAGGAAAGCTCTGCCAGAATACGGTCGATCTCCGCGCGCTCCGCCAGCTCCAGCTCCCGCAGATCGTTGTTCAGATCAACGATCACCTGCGGCTCTACGAAAAGCGTCGCGCCGCTTGAAGACTGATCGTGAACGATGCCCGGCATCCTGGCGCGGTGTTCGGCTTTTAAAGGAACGACATATCTGCCGCCGCGCATCGTCACAAGACTGTCCTGCAGATACGTCTGGTTATCCCGATTGTTCAGGATCTGATTCAGCCGATTGCGGATCGCTTCGTTCTGCCGCACGATGCTTCTGCGGATATCCTTGAGCTCCGGCGATGCGCTGTCCGCCATCTCATCTTCCGATAAGATGCAGCGGTCGATGCGGTCCGCGAGCCGCGGGAACGGCACCAGTACTTCACGCATGCCGTCCAGAATCGGCAGCTCCGGCAGATCACTGCGCAGGAAACTGACGATCTCGCCGGTCACTTTCATATTGTACAGAACCTGCAGCAGCTGTTTCATCGTCAGGCTGCCGCCCTTGCGGGCCAGATGCAGCGCGTTTTCGATATCATAAAGCTGTCCGACCGGCAGCGCGCCCTTGGCGGTAATCACCGTCACAGCCTCTGTCGTTTCCGCGAGGCGTTCCTGAATCTTGTAAGGGTCGGAGGACGGACGGAACATCCCGATCCTCGTCTTTGCCATCTCCGATCCCGCGCATTCCCGCAGCATGCTGATAATCTTGTCGTATTCTAAAACCGCGAGTGCTTTTTTATTCATCTTGTTTCCTGCTCTTTTCCAGCTCGCTCTTCAGACGGATATTTTCCATCTGAATATCAAAGAACGAGCTTTCAAATTCGCTGCATTTTTCTTCCAACTGGCGGTATTTTTCCTCACACCTTTGTTTTTCGGCTGCAGCGGCGGCCGCTTCTTCCTTGTACTGCATGAAGCTCTTTTTTGCTTCATCCCACATTTTGAGATAGTGCTGCGCGTCCTCGCCTGCTTGTTCCCTGGCAGCTGTCAGCGCGGCAATTTTTTCACGGGTCTCAAAGAGTTCATCGGTGATATTGACCGCGGCCAAAACTGCCAGTGAGCCCTGCGCGTTTCCCGAAAAAGATTTGCTGACTTCCCGAATGCTGCTGTCCACAAAGGCAGCGATTTCTCGAATGGTTTCTTCGTCACGCTCTCCGGAAATAATATAATCCTGGCCGTATATTCTGACTTTGACTCTGTTGTCTTCCATCTTGACTCTCCTCTTTCCTGCCGCGATATCCGCGCGTATCTGTACTGCCGCGCCGCCGCGCGGGCAGGCGGCGCGCCAAATTTACATTTCTCTCAGATTGATATCGAGTTTATTTTTGAGGGCATCCAGTACCTTGCTGTGCGCGGTCTGTACATCCTCATCGGTCAGTGTTCTGTCGTTGTTTCGATAGGTCAGCGCGAAAGCGACGCTCTTCTTACCTTCGCCGACCTGCTTGCCTCTGTAAATGTCAAAGAGCTTAACGCCTCTGAGGATCTCCGCGCCTGCGTGCTTGATGACATCCTCGATTTCGCCAACGGTCATGTCCTCATCGACAACCAGCGCGATATCTCTGGACATTGCCGGATACTTCGGCAACGGATGGTAAACCTTGGTGGTATCGGAAAGCTCCGTCACAGTCGAGAAGAACAGTTCTGCCGCGCAGGCACGCACACCGATGCCGTATTTTTCGGCAACGTCCGGATGTACCTCTCCCATGATACCAAGCTCCACTTCCTCCTCCTTCGGCCCGTTTTCCAGCTCCGCCGTATGCGTCGCGAGGATTCTCGCGCAGCGACCCGGATGATACACACCGTATTCGGTTTCCGGTACGAAGGTCAGATTGTGAATGCCCAGCTTGGCAAGCAGCTCGATGATCATGCCCTTGAGCGTGAAAAAGTCATCGCCGCCGCCATAGAGACCGATGCTGAGGTTGTCGCTTTCAAACGGAAGCTGATGCTCGTCGATCATGTTCGCCATGAAGGTGTTGCCGATCTCAAAAGCGCGCATCGCCTCGCGGTTTCTCGCGTAGTTTCTGCCCATGACCTCCAGCATTTCCGGCGTAAGGATCGTTCTCATCACAGAAGTGTCCTCACCGAGCGGATTGAGAATCTTCACGAAGCCTCTTTCCCAGGAATCCTCCGCGATTCTTACATTATCCACACCCTTCGGGCTGACAAAGGAGTAGGTCTGAATTTCATTGGCGCCGAGCGCGCAGAGCGTATCTCTCGCCAAATCCTTAATATCTCTCTCGTGAGACTGGCTTGCCTCGTTGTTTCCTTTCGGGATGGTAACCGGCAGATTGTCATAACCATAAAGTCTCGCGATTTCTTCTACAATGTCCTCTTCAATTTCAATGTCCTGTCTGACGGTCGGTGCGGTCACATACAGATCATCGCCGTCGCCCTTCACGATCATTTCCAGACTTTCAAGATAGTCCACCATCTGGTTTCTCGCCAGCTCGATGCCCAGCACATGGTTGATGCGGGAAACTCTCGCGTGCACCGTCTTTGGCTCAGCGACCTCCGGATAAACATCCACGCTGCCGCCGACGACTGTGCCTGCGCCGATCAGCTCAATCAGCTCGCAGACTCTGTCCGCTGCTCTTTCACAAAGATTCGGGTCGATGCCCTTTTCGTAACGTCCGGAAGCCTCGGTTCTCAGTACCAGTCTCTTTGAGGTCGTTCTGACGCTGTTGGCGGCAAAGTTCGCGGATTCGATGACGATGGTTTTGGTATCCGGCTCGATTTCGGAATTCAGACCGCCCATGACGCCTGCGACCGCAACCGGTTTTTCTGCGTCATTGATCATCAGCATTTCATCATCCAAGGTTCTTTCGGTACCGTCGAGGGTCACGAATTTTTCGCCGTCACGCGCGGTATCGACAATGATCTTCCTGCCCGCGAGACTTTCGATGTCAAACGCGTGCAGCGGCTGTCCGTACTCGAGCATCACGAAATTGGTGATATCGACGATATTATTGATCGGTCTCATGCCTGCGTGAATCAGTCTTCTCTGCAGCCACCATGGGGAATCCTCCACCTTGACGTCCTTGACCACGCGGGCCACGTATCTTCTGCAGAGCGGGGACTTGACTTCGACCTGGATATAGTCTTTCGCGTGGTCTTCCTCCTGCTTGCAGGAGGTCTGCGGATAACGCAGCTTCGTGCCAAAGGTCGCGGCGGCTTCTCTTGCCATGCCGATCATAGAGAGGCAGTCCGGACGGTTTGGCGTGATCTCAAAGTCGATGATCGCGTCCTTGAGCTCCATCGTTTCCGCGAAATCGCTGCCGAGCGGATATTCCTTTTCGAGGGTCCAGATGCCCTCTCTCTGATTGATTGGTACGACCTTGTCTTCAAAGCCCAGCTCGCCGAAGGAGCAGAGCATACCGTCGGATTCCACGCCTCTGAGGCTGCCCTTGGTGATGAGGGTGCCGCCTTCCTGCTTCGGCTGTCCATGGAGCGGACCCGGAATGTGACTGCCATCCAACGCGACCGGCACATAAGCGCCTTCGAATACATTCGGCGCGCCGGTAACGATCTGAATCGGCTCGTCCTGCCCGATATCGATTTGACAAACAACTAATTTATCCGCGTCCGGATGCGGCGTGATGCGCGCGATCCTGCCTACTACGACGTTTTGGATATCTTCTCCGACCAGTTCCATCGTTTCCAGATTGGAGCCGGACATGATCATGCGGTCGCAGAATTCCTCCGGACTCACATGCACATCTGTATAATCTTTTAACCATTCCAATGATACTATCATAATCTGTTTATCCTCCTAATTATTTGAACTGCTCAATGAATCTCATATCATTTTCGTACATCAGACGGATATCGTCGATGCCGTACTTCAGCATCGCGATACGCTCCACACCCATACCGAAAGCGAAGCCGGTATATTTTTCGGTGTCAACGCCGCCAACCTTGAGCACGTTCGGGTGCACCATGCCGCAGCCGAGGATCTCAATCCAGCCGGATCCCTTGCAGACTCTGCAGCCCTTGCCGCCGCACTTGAAACAGGAAACGTCCATTTCAGCGGATGGCTCGGTGAATGGGAAATGATGCGGACGGAATTTAGTTCTGACCTCGGAGCCGAACATCTGCTTGGCGAAGCTGTCCAGCACGCCCTTGAGATCTGCCATCGTAATACCCTCATCGACAACCAGTCCTTCTACCTGGTGGAACATCGGAGAATGCGTCGCGTCCGGTGTGTCGCAGCGGAAACATCTGCCCGGCGCGAAGACACGAATCGGCGGCTTCTGTTTGAGCAGAGTTCTGACCTGTACCGGAGAGGTCTGCGTACGCAGGAGGATTTCATCATTGATATAGAAGGTATCTGTCCAGTCTCTGGCCGGATGGTTCGGACCCGCGTTCAGCGCGTCAAAGTTGTTGAACACCGTTTCTACCTCCGGTCCCTCCGCGAGCGAAAAGCCCATGGATTTGAAGACGCGGGAAATTTCCTCGATGGTGATGGTCAGCGGATGCTTCGTGCCGATATGAAACGGCTTGCCCGGTTCTGTCACGTCGATCTTCTCCGCCTTAAACTTCGCTTCCTTTGCTTTCTCCTTTAACTGAGAAAAGGTTTCGTCGAGAAGTCCCTCGATATCCGCGCGCACCTTGTTGGCTGCCATGCCGAGTTCTTTTCTTTCCTCCGGCGCGAGACCACCCATGGATCTTAAAATTTCCGTCAGCTGTCCCTTTTTGCCGAGCACCTTGATTCTGATCTCTTCCGCGTCCTGTACGGAGGATACTTCGCTCAGCTGTTTTTTTGCTTCTTCTAATATTTGTGATAATTTTTCCTGCATGATTCTAAACCTTTCATCTTGTATCTTTTTGTATCTTGTTTTTGTACCTTCAGTTGACAAGAGCGCACACGCCTGGACGGCTTGCAATTTCAACGCATGCTTCATTCTCGTCTCGGACTTACGTCCAGTAAACTTTCGTCCTGCGACCTTGCCTGCGCCGAAATTTCAAGCCGCCAGGTTCCAAGGAAGTTTGCAGAGAAAATATTTGCCTCTGCGCGAGGCGAATGAGCGAGGCGTAGTGGTGCTACGGTGAGCGAAGACAACAAAGTGCAGAAGCAAATAGGTCTTTGCAAACCGTGTGCGCCTTTGTCAACTGGAGGTATCATCATCTTATTCATCGCTTCCCGCGCATGGCCTCGTACATCAGCACGCCCGCCGCGACCGCGGCGTTCAGCGATTCGATATTGCCCTGCATGGGAATCTTAATTTGAATATCCGAGCTTTCGATCAGGTCCCGCGAAATGCCATTGCCTTCGTTGCCGATAATCAGCGCGATGTCATGCGTCAGGTCCTCATCGTAATACCAGCGCCGCGCATCTAAGCAGGTCGCTGTCAGCTTCTTGCCGGCTGCCCCGGTAAACTCCGCCAGCTCTTTCGCGGAGGCCATGGATACAACCGGCATTCTAAAGAGTGAACCGGTCGCCGCCCTTACCACTTTCGGAGCATAGACATCCGCTGTTCCCTTCATCAGAATCGCCAGCTTATAGCCCGCCGCGTCCGCCGTCCGCAGGATGGTACCGATATTACCCGGATCCTGCAGCCTGTCGAGCACGATAAAATTGCTTCCCGGCAGGTTGATAAAATCTTCTTTGCGCGCGGCTTCCTTCGCGACGATGGCCAGGATGCCCTGGCTGGTGACCGTCTGCGCCAGCTTGTCGAATATTCCGGCGTCCAACAGGAAGGTTCGATCCGCGACCTGCGGCGGAAGGCTTTTTTGACAGCCCTCCCGCAGCAGGACAGTTTCGATACGCGCATGGTTTTTGACAGCCTCGGCGAGCAGATTTTCGCCCTCGATCAGATACAGACCGAATTGATCGCGATACTTCCGCATCGACAGCTGCTCGCAGCGTTTCACTATTCGATTGTCCTTTGATCTGATTTCACGCATGATGCTTTCCTACTACAATAATACAAAAGCCGGTTTTTCACCGGCCTTGTGTCAGTCCTTCAAAAAACCGGGGATTACGAAGCGGGAGGAGCCTTTTTCTTCTTCCTCTGTCTTCAGGATATCCTGCAGATCCACTTCCTTGCCTTCCAGTCCTTCTACCCTGCCAAAGACATCGTAATTGTTCAATCCGCGGCCTTCGTCTTTTTTGTCGGCAGGAGCTTGTCCCTGTTCTTTTTTTGTTTCCGGCGCTGTCGGCGCTTCCAGTCCCTCATCGAAGCCGGTCGCGATGATGGTCACATACAACTCGTCTTCCATGTTTTCGTTAATGTTGGCGCCAAAGATGATGTCGCAGGCTTCGCCCGCGCTTTCGCGAATCGCGTCGGTAATTTCCTTGACCTCGAACATACTGAAGTTCATGCCGCCGAGAATATAGAGCAGCATTTTTTTCGCTCCGCCGATGGTCGTCTCCAGCAGCGGACTTTCGATAGCCGCGGTGACCGCGTCGGTAACCTTCTTTTCGCCCTGTCCGTAGCCGATTCCCATGTGGGCAATACCGCTGTCGGTCATAACCGAGCGAACGTCCGCGAAGTCGGTATTGATGAATGCTTCGTCGGAAATGATATCCGAGATGCCCTGTACACCCTGTCGAAGCACGTCGTCTGCCATGCGGAACGCGTCCTTGACGGTCGTATTCCTCTCACAGGTTTCCATCAGCTTATCATTGGGAACGGTCACCAAAGAGTCCACATATCTGCGCAGGTAGCTGAGTCCAAGCTCTGCCTGTTTTTTTCTGCGCGGTCCCTCAAACGAGAACGGCTTGGTCACAACGCCAACCGTCAGGATACCCATATCCTTCGCAGCCTTCGCGATGATCGGCGCGGCTCCGGTTCCGGTGCCTCCGCCCATGCCTGCGGTGATGAATACCATGTCAGCGCCATCCAAAAGCGCTGTGATCTCATCCAGACTTTCCTCCGCGGCCTTCTGGCCGACCTCCGGATTCGCGCCGGCGCCGAGTCCTCTGGTCAGCTTTTCGCCGATCTGGATCTTCGTTTCCGCCAGACAGTTGTTCAAGGCTTGTCTATCAGTATTGGCAGCAATAAACTCGATCCCCTTCAGCTCGGACTGCACCATGCGGTTGACCGCGTTGCAGCCGCCGCCGCCGACGCCGATGACTTTAATGACTGCCGATTTTTCCATACTCGTTTCAAACTGTAGCATGCTACTACCTCCCTGTGTTCCCCAATAATTTATTTTTAATGTGTTTGCATGTATTTCATCTTTCTGCCTGCGACTGCGTCTTGGCAATCGTAGTGACAAGGACATTGTATCACAAAAGCGTTCGCTTTGCACCTGTTTTTTTGCGTGTTTTCACGCTATTTTCATTCGATTTTCGGGGTGAAGGATATATAATTTTCGCCGCTGATCTGAATTTTGCCGCGCTCGATTTCGCGGTCAAAAAGCTCCTCGGTCACAGCCTGCAGTTTACCATCCTGCATCGCTTTGATCATCATTTCCGGCGTGCCCTCGCAGTAGAGGGAATCCAGGATATAGGCCCTGGCCTCCGTCTTGGAAATGACAATGGTCTTGAAGTACATATCGTTCTGCCGCATGACAGAAATCATTTCAAGACACTGCCGGAACAGGACTGTTTCTTCAATCTCAATCGGCTCCCCCATCGAAAGCTTGCTGATGGTCAGGCCCTTGAGCACCGTCACCTTGGGATCGACACCGGCCTTACGCAGCACGATGCCCGCCGCGTCGATGACGACGTATTTGTCGCCGTAGGCGATCGCCGCAGTCTGCGCGCGCTCCGTCACCGTAATTTTTACCGTATGCGGCAGCAGGCGTCGCACCTTCACATTCTCCATATAGGCATCCTGCAGCAGACGGCTGCGGATTTTTTTGCTGTCAACATCCCAAAAAATATTCTTACCGGTTTCACAGCCGCCCATCAACAGAATTTCATCGTCGGTATAGTAGGCGTTTCCTTCAACGTCGAACTGCTCCACATGAAAAAAGGAGCTTCGCGAAAACACGAACGCGCCGATCAGCAAGAGGATGAACGCCAGGATTACCAAAAACGGATTTATTCTTTTTTTCCTTCTCTTTTTATGTTGTTCGTCTTTCAATCACGCCACCCAATTCTCTGATTCCCTTATGTAACGCTTCGTAGCCGCGGTCGATATGTTCAATGCCGCTGATGCGCGTACGTCCCTCCGCCATCAATCCCGCGAGCACGAGTGCCGCGCCGCCGCGCAGATCCCGCGCTGTGACATCACAGCCCTGCAATCCCGCTGTTCCCTTTATTATAGCATTTTTCCCACAAATTTCAATATCCGCTCCCATTTTTGACAGTTCTTTTTTATGCGTAAACCGATTCTCAAAGATTTCCTCCCGCACCGTCGTCAACCCCCGCGCCGCGGCCGCCAGACTCATAAGCTGCGGCTGGCAGTCAGTCGGAAATCCCGGGTACGGCGCGGTGATGACAATGCCCGGGCTTCGCAGACAGGCAGGCGCGCGCAGCTCGATCAAGTCCTCGAAGCAGCGCAGCTCAGCGCCCATGCGCCGCAGAACGCAAAGCACCTCCGTCAGCAGCCGCGCGCGTGTGTTGCGCAGCAAGATGCGGCCGCCGCTTCCCAGCGCGGCCATCAAATAAGTCGCCGCTTCGATGCGATCCTCCACGATAAAGTAGGTCGTTTCTCCGCGAAGTTCCTTTTGCCGCGCGCGCGGAGCGTTCGCGGCGCCCTTGATAAAAATCGTCTCCGTCCCGCCGCCGTATATCGTAAAGCCGCAGCCGCGCAAAAATCCGGCAAGGTCCGCGACCTCCGGCTCTGTCGCGCAGTTTCGGAGAATGGTATCCGTCTTACCCGCCAGCGCGGCCATCATCAGATTCTCTGTCGCGCCCACGCTCGGATACGGCAGCGTGATTTCCCCGCCCTCGCAGCTGCCGCGGCAGGTCACTTCGCCGTCAATTTCTGAAATCTCGAAGCCGAGGCGTTCAAGGCCCTTAAGATGCAGATCAATCGGCCGCTTGCCGATCCGGCAGCCGCCGGGATGATAGATTTTCGCTTCGCCGCAGCGCGCCATTAGGCTGCCGAGCAAAAAGACCGAGGAACGCATCTCCTCCATCAGCTTCTTCGGTACCTCTGTCCGGTTGATACTCCGGCTGTCCGTGATCAGCGCGTCTTTTTCCCATGTTGTTGTCACGCCCAGCGCGCGCAGGATCTCTTGCATGGCGTACACATCTCCGATGCGCGGACAGTCCTGCAAACGATGGATGCCGGGGCAGCATACACAGGCCGCCATGATTGGCAACGCCGCGTTTTTCGCGCCCTTGACTCTGTATTCTCCCCGCAGCGGTATGCCGCCCTCTATCTGATAAAAGTCCAAAACAGCACCTCCCAACTCTATTATCCTATGTGGTAGGTGCTGTTTGCGTTCCTTGTCTCCGCGGGCAAATCTCAATCCGACTCTCCCGCGCAGAAAGCAAGGTTTTGTTTCTATTTTCGTTTCCCCACGCAGGCAGCGCGAATGGTGTCATAAATGATGTCAAGCGCCTTGACCGGCGCGCAGGCCTTGCTTGCCCTGTCCATAGCTTCGAGCAGCTGCGGGTCGTTCTTAAGCCGCATAACCTCGCGGATCAGTGCCTCCGCGCTCAAATCCTTTTCCTCGAGCAGAATCGCGCCGCCGCGATCCGCTACTGCCTTCGCGTTGTAATACTGGTGATTGCCGGTCACGTTCGGAGACGGGATCAAAATCGCCGCCTTGCCGCAGACCGTCGTTTCCGCGACAGACAAAGCGCCCGCGCGGCTGATGACCAGATCGCAGGCCGCCAGATAGTTTTCCATATCCTCGATATAGTCCTTGATCAGGATATTTTTTTGTATCTGGATGCCCTTCTCGGCCGCTCGGTCGAGAATCTGCCGGTAATACCACTTGCCGGTGCCAAAAATCATCACTGTTTTTTCGTGACCGTTGAGCACCTGCATCAGTTCGAACGCTACTTCGTTAATCTTCTCCGCGCCAAGACTGCCCCCGAATGAAAACACGATAAAATCATCCTCCGCGAAGCCGAGCTTTTTGCGCGCCTCCGCTTTGGAGAGCGTGAAGAAGGACTTTCGCACAGGGTTACCTGCTTCGACCATTTTTTGCGGCTGCTTGAAGTAACGCGCCGCGTCCGCGAAGCCCAAAAAAACCTTATCCACGTATTTTTCGAGGGTGCGGTTGGCAAGCCCCGGATAGGCGTTCTGTTCATGCAAAAAGGTTTTCGCGCCGTACAGTTTGCCCGCAAGGATGACCGGAAAGCAGACATAGCCTCCGGTACCCACGATGACGTCCGGCTTGAACTTTCGCATGACATGG
>OIWM01001482.1_pt1 | contig 22816 bp, 22 predicted proteins | sample 1587451 | NCBI WGS metagenome assembly OIWM01 (sample SAMEA3888907, study PRJEB22519) | human gut metagenome | biome: human gut; feature: human-associated habitat; material: faeces | place: Denmark | collected 2011
CACGGACAGCCGCGAACAGGAAGATGGCCAGCAGGAAGCCCAGACCGCCGGTGATGCCGTAGACCACGGACGCGATGAAGTTGTAATTGTTCTGGGTGTTCAGCAGAGCAACGCCCAGCACGGCGCAGTTGGTGGTGATCAGGGGCAGGTACACGCCAAGGGCGGTGTACAGGGTGGGGATGTTCTTCTTCAGGAACATTTCCACGAACTGCACCAGACCGGCGATGACCAGGATGTAGGCCACGGTCTGCATGAACTCCAGACCCAGGGCCGCCAGCACCAGATTCACCAGATAGCAGAACGCGGAGGCCAGACCCATAACGAAGGTCACGGCGGCGCCCATGCCCACAGCGGTGTCGATCTTCTTGGACACGCCCAGGAAGGGGCAGATGCCCAGGAACTGGGAGAAGATAAAGTTATTGGTCAGAATCGCGCCAAGAGAAATGGCGAGCAGCGTAGTCACACTCATAACTTACTTGGCCTCCTTTTTCTTAGCACTCTTGGCCAGAGCCCACTGCATCAGGGCGATGAGGCAGCCCAGGGTCAGGAAGCCGCCCACGGGCAGGGTCAGGACCTTGATGCCGAACTCCTCGGGGAAAATGGCGATACCGGGTGCCTTGCCCAGCACGCCGCCGCCCAGCAGGCCGCCGCCGAACTTACCGGAGCCCAGGAACTCGCGGACCACGCACATCACCACCAGCACCAGCGTGTAGCCGATGCCCTGGCAGATGCCGTCCACCGCGGAGGCGCCCACGCCGTTCTTGGAGGCAAAGCCCTCGGCACGGCCCAGGATGATGCAGTTCACCACGATCAGGGGGATAAACACGCCCAGAGAGCTGGACAGGGCGGGAACGAAGGCCTTCAGCAGCAGGTCGACGCAGGTCACGAAGCCGGCGATGACCACGATGTAGCAGGCGATACGCACTTCATTAGGGATGATCTTGCGCAGCAGGGAGATAAAGATGTTGGACAGGGTCAGGATAATCAGCACACTGACGCCCATGCCCAGGCCGTTGAAGAACGACGTGGTGATGGCCATGGTGGAGCACATGCCCAGGACCTGGACCAGCACGGGGTTCTGCGTGATGAGACCCTCTTTCAATTGCTTACCGAAATTCATAATGCAGCTCCTCCTTTCTTAGCCCAGAGCTTCCACGGCGGCCAGGGCGGCATTGACGCCCGTGTTGATGCCCTTGGTGGAAACGGTGGCGCCGGAGACGGCGGTGATGTTCTTGCCGACTACCAGAGAGCCTGCGCCGCTCATGCCGATGAACTGATCCAGCACGGGGACACCGGCGGCGTTGGGCTCGTTGCCCACCACCTTGGTGCCGATGCCGGAGGTCTCGGAGTGGCTGACCACGGAGACGCCGGTAACGGCCTTGTTGGCGTCCACGCCCACCATCATCACGATGGTGCCCTGGGAGCCGGAGGCGGAGATCTTCATAACGTAGCCGGCCTCAGCGCCGCCGTTGGTGACGCCGTACAGCTCGGACAGCGTACCGCCCTGGGCGGACGCGGCAGCGGCCACGGCCTCGGGGATATCCAGCTTGTCGGTAAACTCGCTGCCCTCGGGGACAACGGCGCTCATGGCGATGCGGGTGTTCTCGGCATCGATGGCCGCGATCTTGTCAGCGGTGACGTTGTCGACCAGACCCAGCAGGGCGGCCACGACCAGAGAGATGACGGTCAGGGTACCGGCGACCTTGAGAATAAACTTACCGGAGATCTTCATTACTTAGTCGCCTCCTTCTTCGCTTTCTTCGCAGCACCGTAGATGGTGGGACGGACATACTTATCCAGCAGCCACGTGGTGCAGTTCATGATCAGGATGGAATAGCAAACGCCCTCGGGATAGGAGCCGAAGCGGCGGATGAAGCAGGTCAGCAGACCGCAGCCCACGCCGAAGATCAGCTGGCCGGGCTTGGTGACGGGGGAGGTGGCATAGTCGGTGGCCATGAAGATGGCGCCCAGCATCAGGCCGCCGCCGAACACGTTGTAGAGCATGTAGTCCACAGCGCCGATGCCGGCAGGAGCCGCGATCAGGGACAGGATGGCCACGGTGCCGATGTACGCCACGGGGGTGTGCCAGGAGATGACCTTGCGGATCAGCAGGAACACGCCGCCCACCAGCAGGCACAGGGAGGAGACCTCACCCAGGGAGCCGCCGATCTTGCCCAGGAACATATCGCTGATGGAGTAGTTCTGCATCAGGGTGTTGAAGGCCTCGGCAGTGCCCTCCTTCATGATCTGCAGGGGAGTTGCGGTGGAGATCACGTCTGCCAGCTCCTTCTTGCTGCTGGGCAGGGTCCAGGTGGTCATAGCGGTGGCATAGCTGGCCAGCAGAATGGCACGGCCGGCCAGAGCGGGGTTCAGGAAGTTGCAGCCGATGCCGCCGTAGAGCTGCTTGACCACAACGATGGAGAAGAACGCGCCGATGATGACAGCCCACCAGGGCAGATCAACGGGGCACACGAAGCTCAGCAGGATACCGGTGACGACTGCGGACAGGTCGCCGATCATGCTGGACTTCTTCATGAGCTTGCGGTACGCCCACTCCCAGAACACGCAGGACACCACGGACACCGCGGTGAGCAGCAGGGCCTTCCAGCCGAAGGCATAGACGCTCCAGGCCAGGGCCGGCAGCAGCGCGATGATCACGTCCAGCATGATGGAGCGGGTATCCTCGTTGGAACGGATATGGGGGGAGGAGGACGCGATCAGCTTCAGATTCTTGTAATCAGTCATGGATTTACGCCTCCTTCTTTTCGGCAGCGGCCTTTGCCTCGGCCTCCGCCTTGGCCTTGGCGGCCATTCTTGCGTTGTTGACCTCCTGCTTGCCCAGCCGGAACGCATGGGTCAGGGGCAGGCGGGCGGGACAGGTGTAGGTGCAGGCGCCGCACTCGATGCAGTCCATACCGTGCAGCACGTTCTGCCAGGTGTCCACGTCGCCCTTCATCAGGTACTTGTACATGAACACGGGCTCCAGACGGATGGGGCACACACCCACGCACTTGCCGCAGCGGATGCACTGGGGATCCTCGACGTACTGCTCCTCCTTGTCGGCGAAGGCCAGCATGGCGCCGGTGCCCTTGCCCACGGTGACGTCCACGTCGTACTGGGCAAGACCCATCATCGGGCCGCCCATGATGAGCTTGTAGGTCTCATCCTTCAGACCGCCGCAGGCGTCGAACAGCTTGGTGATGGGGGTGCCGATGGGACATTCGATGTTCTTGGGGTCGATAACGCCGGAGCCGGACACGGTGACGATCTTGTTCACCACGGGCATGCCGGTGTACACCGCGCGATAGATGGCGCAGGTGGTGTTCAGGTTGAAGATGCAGCAGCCTGCATCGGCGGGCAGCTTGCCGCTGGGGACCTGACGGCCGGACACGGCCTGGACCAGCTGCTTCTCAGCGCCCTGGGGATAGCGGGTGTGCAGGACCTCCACCACCACGGGAGCGTTCAGCTCGGCGATGGTCTTGTTCAGCACATCGGCCGCGTTCTGCTTGTTGGCCTCGATGCCGATGTACACCTTGTCCACGCCGAAGCACTTGGCCAGCAGGGTCGCGCCCTTGATGACCTGCTCCGGACGCTCCAGACAGGTACGGTGGTCGCCGGTGATGTACGGCTCGCACTCTGCGGCGTTGATGATCACGTAGTCCACCTTGCCCAGACCGGAGCTGATCTTGACGTGGGTGGGGAAGGTCGCGCCGCCCTGGCCCACGATGCCGGCGTTCTTGACGATCTCCACCAGCTGCTCGGGGGTCAGACTGTCGGGGTCTGCCACAGGTTTGACTTCCTCGGACACTTCGTTCTGGAAGTCGTTCTCGATGACCACGGACATCATCTTGCCGCCCATGTTGAAGGGGCGGGGCTCCACGGCTTTCACCGTGCCGGAGATGCTGGCGTGGATGGGTGCGGAAACAAATCCGCCGGGTTCGCCGATCCTCTGTCCAATTTTTACCTTGTCGCCCACCGCAACGATAGGCTTGCAAGGCGCACCGATGTGCATAGACATGGGAATGACCACCTCAGCCGGCGCTGCCAGCTGTTCGATGGCCTTTTCATTGGTCGCGGCCTTCATGTCGTTAGGATGAACGCCGCCAAAGAAAGCTTGTGCCATTGTCTTCACCTCATCTTACTACCGGGTGGCCCTTTGCCACCGCATACTATTCAGATATTACAACAAAACTTTTCTCTTGTCCAGCCCTACGGCGCAATTCCTGTGGTTTTTTGCCGTTTTTATCGCGGGCTTGACGGCGTTTCTCGTGAAATATTCCCACATTTCCCGGCGAGCGCCAAAAAATCCGCCGTTCCGGCCGCCCTGCGGCAGCCCTTGTGTTTCCGCCGCCGCTGTGTTAGAATATTAGCGCATCGCGGGAGAAATACATTCGGTCCCCGAGCAGAAAGGATGGGACATTATGCTTCTTGACCGTGTATCCCTGAAAAACGAGGCGAAGGGCATCCTCCGCGGCGCCCGCGTCTCCCCGTACCTGTTCACGCTGCTGTTCATGGGCATCTCGCTGTTGCTCACCGCCGTATCAGACTTTGTGTCCTTCGATGAGGACATGGTCCACAATATTTATTATAGTACCGGCGTGGATCTGTCGTTTCTGGTGCTGCATCGGGCGTTCCCTGCGGCGCTGGTGACGTTCGTGTCCATCCTGGTGTCGCTGTTGAGCGTGCTGCTGAACGCGGGCTACTACCGGTACCATCTGGCGGTACGCCGCGGCGAGGAGGTGCCGTATCTGGGGCTGTTCGACGGCTTCTCCTTCGCCGGGAAGCTGATCCTGCTGGCGCTGGTGCAGTACATCTTCATCTTCCTGTGGACGCTGCTGTTCATCATCCCGGGCTTCATCGCGGCCTACCGCTACCGCTTCGCTGTGTATAACCTGTGCGAAAACCCCGACATGGGCGTGATGGAGGCTATCAACATGAGCAAGGCCCAGACTGCCGGCTTCAAGTGGCAGCTGTTCGTGCTGGACCTGAGCTTCATCGGCTGGCGCATACTCAGCGGCCTGACGCTGAACATCCTGGCCATCTGGCTGAATCCCTACATCGTCCAGACTGACGTCGGCTTCTTCCAGCAGATCAAGGCGGCCAAGGGCATCGGCTGGTCGCCGGACCGCGGCGGCAGCGGCGAATTCCGACCCTACGACGGCCCTGACCATACGGACAATACGGGGTGGTAATGTCTTTTGACGAAAAACACCGGAACAACAAATGGGCTGTTCCGGTGTTTCTTTTTGTGCAAATGTGACAGAAAATGCCATAACCTGGGCTTCTCACACGGGCGATCTTTATTAAAATTTTAACAAACGACACATTTACACTTGATGTTAAAACCTTAACGTAGTAAACTGGTCTTGCCGGTCACGGACCAAAAGGGAAGATGCTGTGCCGGTATCCTGCCAATTTGTGTGTAGTGAAGGAGAGTGACGTTGTGTTCAAAAAATTCACCAATGGATGTGTGCGCGTCGTAAACCGGTGGCTGCCGGATGCGTTTCTGTTCGCCATCATCCTGACCCTGATCGTATTCGTGGCCGCCATGTGCGCCACCGGCATGGGCCCCGTCGAGGTCATCGCCAAGTGGGGCGATGCCAAGGGCGGCTTCTGGAATCTGCTGGCTTTCTCCATGCAGATGGCGCTGGTGCTGGTGTTCGGCTCCGCTATGGCCTCCGCCCGTCCCTGCAAGAAGGCGCTGCGCGCCGTGGCCGCTCTCTGCCATAATGACAAGCAGGCCATTCTGGTGACCACGTTCGTGTCCACTATCTGCTGCTGGCTGAACTGGGGCTTCGGTCTGGTCATCGGCGCTCTGCTGGCCAAAGAGGTGGTGCGCCGTGTGCCCACTGTGGATTACCCCCTGCTGATCGCCTCTGCCTATTCCGGCTTCGTCATCTGGCACGCCGGCCTGTCCGGCTCTATCCCGCTGGATCTGGTGGCCGGCAAGGACTTCGGCGGCGTGATGTACCAGGCTCCCATCACCGAGACGGTATTCCACCCCGTGAACCTCATCATGTGCGGCGTCATCCTGGTGCTGATGCCCTTCATCAACTACGCCATGCACCCCGACAAGGACCATACCATCACCGTGAACCCCGCCCTGCTGGTGGACGAGGAGGAGCGCGTGTACGCTATGGATACCCCTGCTGAAAAGCTGGAGCACTCCAAGATCCTGTGGGCCATCACCGTGGTGTTCGGCTTCGTGTACATCGTCTATTACTTCGTGCAGAACGGCTTTACCCTGGGTCTGAACATCGTGAACATGATCTTCCTGTTCCTGGGTCTGCTGCTCCACGGCGACCTGCGCCGCTATGTGGACGCCATCGGCGATGCTGCCGCCGGCGCCGCCGGTATTCTGCTGCAATTCCCGTTCTATGCAGGCATCATGGGCATGATGGTGGCCGCCAACGATCAGGGCGTGTCGCTGGCCGGCGTTATCTCCCAGTTCTTCGTGGACATCTCCAACAATGTGACGTTTCCCATGCTGTCCTTCCTGGCCGCCGGTATCGTCAACTTCTTCGTCCCCTCCGGCGGCGGCCAGTGGGCCGTCCAGGGCCCCATCATGATGCCTGCCGGTGCGGAGATGAATATCGCGGCCGGCCGCACCGCCATGGCCATCGCCTGGGGCGACCAGTGGACCAATATGATCCAGCCGTTCTGGGCACTGCCTGCGCTGGGCATCGCAAAGCTGTCCGCCCGCGACATCATGGGCTATCTGGTGGTGATCCTGCTGTTCACCGGCGCGGTGGCCTGCTTGGGCTTCCTGGGCTGGGCATTGTTCTTCTAAGTGTGACACCCCCTCACATATCCCCTATACCCGCACACAGGGACGGCGCGTCGGCGCCGTCCCTGTGTTTCTGTATATATTGCCATCGGCCGAAAGGGCGGGCACGCCTGTCGCCGTGCCTTTCCGGCGATTGTTGTCCTTGTCCGCCGATGGTGTATGGATGTATCACACCGCTGCGGGCTCCTCTGTGTCCGCTTTCGCCGCCTCCGGCGCGGCGCTGCCGTCAAAGGGCGTCTCCAGCAGCTCCGGCCTCCGGATGTGCTTCCGGAAATCGTTGTAGAAGGAGGCGTACTCATAGCCGGTGGCGATGCGCTCATCCATGACGATGCCCAGCGGCATCATCTTCTTGCTGAGGTCTCCGCTCATATAGTTGGGCACCGGCTTTCCCATGCAGACGAACACGCTGGTGGTGCCAAATTCATAGCAGTGGTGGTAGATGTGGCTGGTCTTGATAGACGCCAGATTGGTGATGAACAGGCTGGTGTGGAACGGGCTCAGGTCGATGATCTTGCGGGGCAGCAGCCCGTGCCTGTCCAGATGGTACGCCAGCCACACCACGAATTTGGGCAGGCCGGGCACGGAGAACATCATCCGTGCGAACTTATCGGTGCTGTTTTTCTGCTCCGTGTGTCGGTTGGCCTCGATGGCATCGGTGATCTTCTGCTGGATGGTGAACACGGTGTCGCTGGGCTCGAGATAGATCTTCAGCGTCGTCTCGTCCGGCGAGCCGTCCGCCAGCTTCTTCAGGATGACGAAGGACACGCTGAAGTGGTTGCGCCGGTAGATGTGGCTGTTCACCACGAAGTAGTTCAGCTTGGGGTTGGTCTGTATCGCCTTGTAGTACGCGGCGATGATGACGGCCATGTGGTTGATGCGCACGCCGCTGCGGCGCTTTTCGCGGATGTAGGATTTAATGGCCTCCTCGTCGATGTACTCGGTGATGGAGTTCCAGGCATCGTATCGCTTGGGCATGATGTAGGGCACCGCCGCCACGATGGGCGGCAGGTCTTTGACTCTCGTTCCGTCAGGGCGCATGGGCAGGTCCTCGATTCTGTCTGAATTAGAATCATTGTAGACCATATCGCCGCCGATTGCAACCCAATTGCGCGGCGGGATATTTTGCCCTTTACCTTTTCCGTTACATTTGGTATAATAAAGTATTATAAGTTAAATTGGCGGCATAGCCCCTGCCGCCGGAAGAAGGAGGTGATCCGCCGTGAAATTTCAGAAGTGGCATATTGCCGATGCCCATCCCCAGGCGGCGGAGCGCCTGAAAGCGGCGGGCTATCCCTGTCTGGTGTCAGAGGTGCTGGCCTCCCGCGGCATTGAGACGGCGGAGCAGGCCGCTGCGTTTCTGGAGCATGAGCAGCGTCTGACGTACAGCCCGTTCCTGATGGCCGACATGGATAAGGCCGTGGCGCGGCTGCAGCAGGCGCTGGCCGCAGGGGAGCGAATGGCCGTGTTCGGCGACTACGACGTGGACGGCATCACCGCCACCTGCATCCTGGTGGACTATCTCCAGAGCCGCGGCGCCGACGTGCTGCACTATATCCCCCGCCGCATCGAGGATGGCTACGGCCTGAGCCGTGATGCCATCGAGAACCTGTACCGCCAGGGCGCCCGCCTGCTGATCACCGTGGACTGCGGCATCACCGGCGTGGAGGAGGTGGACTTCGCCAACTCTCTGGGCATGGATGTGATCATCACCGACCACCACGAGTGCAAGGAGACGCTGCCCCATGCCGCCGCGGTGGTGGACCCCCACCGGCCCGACTGCGGCTATCCCTTCAAGCATCTGGCCGGCTGCGGCGTGGCGCTGAAGCTGGTGCTGGCTCTGGGCGGGCCGGACAGGGAGGAGGCCCTGTTCTCCCGCTACTGCACGCTGGCCGCCATCGGCACCGTGGCCGACGTGATGCAGATGTCCGGCGAGAACCGTACCATCGTGTCCCGGGGCCTTGCCGCCATCGACCACTCTTATTTTATCGGGCTCCACGCCCTTTTGAAGGAGGCCGGCCTGGCCGGCCGGGAGATCACCTCCGTGCAGATCGGCTTCGTGCTGGCGCCCCGCATCAACGCGGCGGGCCGCATGGGCGCCGCCGACAAGGCGGCGGAGCTGCTGCTGTGTACCGATCCGGCGGAGGCGGAGCGCATGGCCCGTGAGCTGTGCGCTCTGAACCGCGAGCGCCAGAACGTGGAGCAGACCATCTACTCCCAGGCGGAGGAGATGATCGCCCACCTGCCCGACCGCGACCGCAGCGCGCTGGTGCTGGAGAGCAGCCGCTGGCATCAGGGCGTGGTGGGCATCGTGGCCAGCCGCCTTTCCGAGAAGTATTCCCGCCCCAGCTTTATGATCCACCTGAACGGCGCCACCGGCAAGGGCTCCTGCCGCAGCTGGGGCGGCTTCAACCTGTTTGCTGCGCTGGAGAGCTGCAAGGACCTGCTGCTGGGCTTCGGTGGCCACGAGCTGGCTGCGGGCTTCACCATCCAGGAGGAGAATATCCCCGCCTTCCGCCAGCGCATGAACGACTATGCCCGCAGCTTCCGCGGCGGGCAGGCTCCCGTGTCCGAGCTGGACGTGGATGTGGCCATCACCCACCCCTCCGCGGTGACGCTGGAGGAGCTGGAGGCTCTGTCCGCACTGGAGCCCTACGGCAGCGGCAATGCCCGCCCCGTATTCTGCCTGCTGGGCGCCACGCTGCTGCGCACCCAGAACGTGGGCCAGAACCGCCACCTGAAGCTGCGCCTCGGCAAGGGAAGCGCCCAGTTTGACGGCATCTTTTTCTCCACCGTGGCCGAGGACTGCGGCTGCCGCGCCGGTGACCGCGTGGATGCCGCCTTCTATTTGCAGATCAACGAGTTCCGCGGCAGCCGGACGGTGCAGCTCCAGATGGTGGACCTGCGGCCGTCCCTGTACCCCAGCGGACGGGAGCAGGAGGGGCTTGCCCTTGCGGACCGCTGCACGGCCCATCAGTCCCTGACGATACGGGACGCCCGCCGCCTGCTGCCTACGCGGGATCAGTTCGCCGCCGCATGGCGCTTTCTGGAGCACACGGTACCGGAGCCCGGTCTCACCACCGGCTATCTCCCGCTGCTGCGGGCGGTGGCGGCGGAGCTGGGCAAAACCGAGCCGTTCCCCCGGGCGTCCCTGTGCCTGGAGGTATTTGCCGAGCGGGGACTTTTGACCATGGAGCATCAGGACGATGACGTGACCATCCGCCTGCACCGCGGGAAGAAAGTGGTGCTGTCGGAGTCACCTCATCTGCTGTGGCTCCGCCAGATGACGGAGAAGGGAGGCACTGTACAATGACCATGACACCCCAGGAGATGTACGATCGCCTGATCGAAACAGTGAAATCATATAACCCGTCCGCCGGCTTCGACCAGATCCGCGCCGCCTATGAGTACGCCGCCGCCCACCACGCCGGACAGAACCGGAAGGACGGTTCGCCGTTCATCACCCACCCGCTGGCCGTGGCCCAGATCGTGGCGGAGGAGCTGCACCTGGACACGGAGTCCATCGTGGCGGCCCTGCTCCACGACACCATCGAGGACACCGACGCCACCCACGAGGAGATCAGCAAGCTGTTTTCCCCTACAGTGGCGGATCTGGTGGAGGGCGTCAGCAAGCTGACCCGCGTCCACTACACCTCCAAAGAGGAGGAGCAGATGGAGAACCTCCGCAAGATGCTGATGGCCATGGCCAAGGATATCCGGGTCATCCTCATCAAGATCTCCGACCGTCTCCACAACATGCGTACCATGGAGTACCAGACGCCGGAGAAGCAGAAGCAGAAATCCTTCGAGACCATGGAAATTTACGCCCCCATCGCCCACCGTCTGGGTATGCAGCGCATGAAGTGGGAGTTGGAGGATCTGTCCCTGAAATATCTGGACCCCGTGGGCTACCGGGAGATCATCGAGGCGCTGGACGAGAAGGCGGCGGAGTACGACGGCTTCATGTCCGCCATCCACGACCAGATCACCACCCGCCTGCGGGAGGCCGGCATCGACGCCACGGTGCAGGCCCGCATGAAGCACCCCTACTCCATCTACCGCAAGATGTACACCCAGAACAAGTCGCTGGACGACGTGTTCGACCTGTTCGCTTTCCGCGTCATCGTGGACACTGTGGCGGACTGCTATAACGTTCTGGGCCTGATACACGACCTGTATAAGCCCATTCTGGGCCGTTTCAAGGACTATATCGGAACCCCCAAGCCCAACATGTACCAGAGTCTGCACACCACGGTGGTGGGCGAGAGCGGCATCCCCTTCGAGGTACAGATCCGCACCAGGGAGATGCATGAGGTGGCCGAGTACGGCGTGGCCGCCCACTGGAAGTACAAGCAGAACGGCCAGGGCGCCGGTGACGAGCGCAGCTACGAGTGGGTGCGCCGCCTGCTGGAGAATCAGGAGGGCACCGATGCCGAGGACTTTATCCACTCCCTGAAGGTGGACATGTTCGCCGATGAGGTGTTCGTGTTCACCCCCAACGGCGATGTCATCAACCTGCCCGCCGGCGCCACGCCCATCGACTTTGCCTACACCATCCACTCCGCCGTGGGCAACCACATGACCGGCGCCAAGGTCAACGGACGCATCGTCCAGTTCGATTACCACCTGCGCAACGGCGATGTGGTGGAGGTCATGACCAGCAAATCCGCCCACGGTCCCAGCCGCGACTGGGTGAAGATCGCCCGCTCCAGCAACGCCCGCAGCAAGATACGCCAGTGGTTCAAGCGGGAGAAGCGGGATGAGAACATCGTCAACGGTCGCCAGAGCTTCGAGTCGGAGCTGAAGCGCACCGGTGTGACGCTGAAGGAGCTGACCAACGAGGAAAACCTGTCCAATGTCCTGAAAAAACTGAGCTACAACAGCCTGGACGATATGTACGCCGCCATCGGCTACGGCGGCGTCTCCGCCCTGAAGGTCATGGGCCGCCTGCGGGAGGATATCCAGCGTATCCTCCACCAGCACCAGACAGAGCGTCAGGCCGAGGTGCCCGTAGCGGATCAGCCCCAGCAGACCCGCCCCGCAGTGCCTCAGCGCGCCAAGGGAGAGCAGGGCATCGTGGTGGAGGGCCTTACCAACTGTCTGGTGAAGTTCTCCAAATGCTGCACCCCCGTGCCCGGGGACGACATCGTGGGCTTCATTACCCGCGGCTATGGCATCTCCGTCCATCGGGCGGACTGCCCCAACGCCGACCCCGCCCGCCGCAAGCCGGAGGAGGCCGGCCGCTGGATCAAAGTCTCCTGGGGCGGCAACACCCGGGAGAGCTACCGTACCACGCTGGAGGTGGTGGCCAAGGACCGCCTGAACCTGATCGTGGACATCTCCACGGTGCTGTCCAGCACCAAGACCCACGTCTCCTCCATGAACGCCCGCAGCACGCCGGACGGCTTTGCCCTCATCACGCTGGACACGGACGTGTCCGACAGCCAGCAGCTGCAAACGGTCATGCGGAGGATCGAGCAGATCTCCGGCGTCATGCGGGTCACCCGCCCCGCCGGTTAAACCAGAAAAAGGAGCATATGCCATGAGAGCAGTATTGACCCGCGTGAAGCACGCATCCGTCACTATCGACGGCGAAGTACACGGCCAGATCGGGGAGGGCTTCCTCATCCTGCTGGGCGTGACCCATGAGGACACCGAGGCCCAGGCCGTCAAGCTGGCGGACAAGCTCACCGGGCTCCGCATTTTTGAGGACGAAAACGGTAAGATGAACCGCAGTCTGGAGGACGTGAAGGGCCAGCTGCTCATCGTCTCCCAGTTCACGCTGTACGGCAGCTGCAAAAAGGGCCGCCGTCCCGAGTTCCTGTCCGCCGCACGGCCGGAGGTGGCCATCCCCCTGTACGAGAAGTTCGTCCAGCTCTGCCGGGACAAGGGCTTCCACACCGAGACCGGCGAGTTCGGCGCCTATATGCAGGTGGAGAGCCTCAACGACGGGCCGGTGACGCTGGTGGTGGACACCGATCAGCTGTAAGAAAGGAAGCGCCATGAAGATCACATCCATTCAGGTCGGCCCCATCATGACCAACTGCTACCTGCTGTGCGATGAGACAGCCGGCGTCTGCGCCCTCATCGACCCCGGCGATGACGCCGCCCGGGTGGCCCGTCTGGTAGAGCAGAGCGGCTGCACCCTGCAATATATCCTTCTGACCCACGGCCACTTTGACCACACCTCCGCTGTCCGCCCTCTGCTGGAGCAGTACCCGGACGTGCCGGTATATATCCACGAAAAGGACGCCGTGGATACGGAGCGCGGCGAGCTGCTGTTCCGCAAGGTGGGGCCGGAGAACCAGCGCTACTATAAGGAGGGCGACACCCTGCCGCTGGGCGGGCTGACTCTCCGTGTGCTGGAAACGCCGGGTCACTCCGAGGGCTCCGTCTGCCTGCTGGTGGAGGGGCAGGGCGTGCTGTTCGCCGGCGACACGCTGTTCCGCTGCTCCTGCGGACGGTGCGATTTCCCCGGCGGCGACTACCGGAAGATGCTGGCCTCTCTGGGCCGCCTGGCGGCACTGGAGGGGAACCTGCGGGTGTTCCCGGGCCACGACATGGAGACTACGCTGGACTACGAGCGCCGCGTCAACCCCTACATGCGGCAGGGGTCGGCGCGATGAAGCTGATCTTCCGCGGCCATGACGACCGCTATGCCATTGAGCAGAGCCTGCTGGCCTTCTTCCCCGAGGAGCGCCCCGTCTACGAGACAGCGGAGGCGGGGGAGGACGACTGCGCTTATGTCTCCCTGACGGAGGGCAAGCGCTATGCCACCGGCGTCACCAGCATTCATTATCATGGCAAAACGGCGCGGGGCGTCTCCCGCGCTGTTCTTACGGATGCCCCCGACGAGTACGAGCGGGAGCGTCTGCGTCAGCGTGCCCTGAAGCTGTCGTTCTTCAAGGCGGCGCGTGACATCACCGGCGTTACCCCCAGCTGGGGCGCCCTCACCGGCATCCGCCCGGGCAAGCTGGCCCGCGCTATGCTGGAGCAGGGCAAAACGGAGCGCGAAACGGACCGCGTCCTGCGTGACACCTACTTCGTCTCACCGGAGCGCCGCCGCCTGGCCATCGAGACGGCCCGGGCCGGCCTGAAGGCCAAACGCGACCTGCGCCCCGATGAGATCTCCCTGTACGTGGGCATCCCGTTCTGCCCCACCCGCTGCGCCTACTGCAGCTTCGTGTCCGCATCGGTGGAGAAGTCCTTCGGCCTGATGGAGCCCTATCTGGCATCGCTGGAGCAGGAGATCACCGACGCTGCCCGCATGGTGGCGGAGACGGGCCTGCGCATCAAGTCCTTCTATATGGGCGGCGGCACGCCCACCACCCTGTCGGCCCGGCAGATGGATCACCTGCTGACCCATCTGAACCGCAGCTTTGACCTCACCGACTGCGCGGAGTACTGCATCGAGGCGGGCCGCCCCGACACCATCACACGGGAGAAGCTGCAGGTGCTGCTGGACCACGGCGCGGATCGCATCAGCGTCAACCCCCAGTCCATGGAGGACGAGGTGCTGCGGGCCATCGGCCGCAAGCACACGGCGGCGGACATCGAGGCGACCATGGCGCTTGCTGCCTCCATGGGGTTCCCCCATGTGAACATGGACCTCATCGCCGGCCTGCCTGCCGACACGCCGGAGGGCTTCCGCCGCACGCTGGACAAGTGCCTGACCTTCGGCGCGGACAACATCACCGTCCACACCCTCAGCCTGAAGAAGGGCAGCCGCATTCTGCTGGAGGGCCTGCCCATCCCATCGGCGCAGGACGTGTCCGCCATGCTGGACTACGCCAACGAAGCCCTGCGCGCCGCGAATTTCACTCCCTACTACCTCTACCGCCAGAAGTATATGTCCGGCAGCTTCGAGAACGTAGGCTGGTGCATATCCGGCGCGGAGGGACTGTATAATATCTACATCATGGAGGAGCTGCACAGCATCCTGTCTCTGGGCGCCGGCGGCTCCACGAAGATGGTGGACCCCGTACACGACCGTATCGAGCGGGTCTTTCACCCCAAGTTTCCCACGGAGTACATCGCCCGCCCCGAGAAGATCCGGCAGGATCTGGAGACGTTCCGCCGGTTCCACGAGGCCATGAAATAGCAGACGGGAGGCGCCTATGGCCCAGCGACGGCACAACTTCATCAGCGGCGCCGCCGTGCTGGCCCTTGCCGTGGCCGTTACCAAGGTGCTGGGCGCGCTCTACAAGATCCCGCTGGGCAACCTGCTGGACAAGGAGGGCATGGCCCACTTCTACGCGGCCTATAACATCTACAACCTGCTGCTGGTGCTGTCCACGGCGGGATTGCCGCTGGCTCTGTCCCGGCTGGTATCCCGCGCCGCGGCGCAGGGCCGCCTCAACGCCCAGCGCCGTATTTTCCGGACGGCGCTGGCGCTGCTGGCCGTCATCGGCGCGGTGTGCAGCGCCGTCATGTGCCTGTTTCCGCAGGTGCTCAGCGGCCTGCTCCACGACTCACTGGCCGCGCCCGCCATCCGGGTCCTCGGCCCAGCGGTGCTGTTCGTCTGCCTGACCTCCGCCATCCGGGGGTATACGCAGGGCTTGGGCGACATGACGCCCACCGCCGTCAGCCAGATGACGGAGTCCGCCGGCAAGCTGGTCATCGGCCTCGCCCTGTGCCTGGTGCTGCTGCACCGGGGGGCGGACTCGTCCCTGTGCGCCGCCGGCGCCATCGCCGGCGTCACCGCAGGGTCCCTGCTGTCTCTGACGGTGCTGACCGTGTTCCTGCTGCGCCGCCGTGACCGCGCCGCCGTGGACGTACCGCCTGCACGGAGCGCCGTGCTCCGTGAACTGCTGACTGCCGGCATCCCCATCACGCTGGGCGCGGCGGGCATGAGCCTCATCACCCTGCTGGATCAGGCGCTGGTGATGTCCACCCTGCAGAATACTCTGGGCTATACGGAAGCCGCCGCCACTGCGCTGTACGGCGAGTACACCTTCGGCATGACGCTGTTCGCCCTGCCGCCGTCCTTCATCTATCCCGTCACCGTCAGTCTGGTGCCGGACATCTCCGCCGCACTGGCCCGGGGCGACCGCCCCGCTGCGGGGCGCAGCGCCGCCGCGGCCCTGAAGCTCACCACCCTCATCGCCCTGCCTACCGGCGCGGGCCTGTCCGTGTTGGCGGGGCCCATCCTGCGCCTGCTGTACCCTGCGGTGCCTGACACCGCCGCAGCCGCCGCCTATCACCTGACCATTCTGGGCATCGCCTGCATTTTCGTGTGCCTGATGGTGGCCACCAACGGCGTCCTCCAAGCCTACGGCAAAGAGTACATCCCCGTCGTCACCCTGCTGTGCGGCGGTATCCTGAAGATCATCACCAACTACCTGATGGTGGGCGACCCCGCCACCAACGTCCGCGGCGCACCGGTGAGCACTCTCTACTGCTACGGGCTTATCGTGGTGCTGAACCTCATCGCCATCGCCCGCTGCGTGCCGGAGCGGCCCTCCTACCTCCGCCTGTTTGCCAGACCCGTTCTCATCACGGCGGTGATGGCACTGGCCGCCCGCTCGTCCTACGGCCTGCTGTCCCGCAGCCTGCCGGAGCGCTGGGCCGTATTGCCCGCCATTGCCGTGGCGGTGGTGGTCTACGGCGTGCTGGTGCTGGCGCTGGGCGCCGTGACGCGGCAGGACGTGTTGGACCTGCCGAAAGGTGAAAAAATTGCCCGAATGCTGCACTTACACTGAACTTTTCGGCGCAGCACCACGAAAACCTCTTGCAATAGGAGCGCAAATATGATAAATTTTACAAGGAAACCGCACTATGACTATGCGGACCTGCTGGAGATCATCCGGCTTCTCCGCTCGGAGGATGGCTGCCCCTGGGACAAGGCGCAGACGCACAAGTCCATCCGCCGCGGCCTCCTGGAGGAGGCGTACGAGGCCGCCGAGGCCATCGACAACGACGACCCCGTGCTTCTCAAGGAGGAGCTGGGCGATGTGCTGATGCAGGTGGTGTTCCACGCGGACATCGAGTCCGACGCGGGCCGTTTCACCATGGACGACGTGTGCGACGGCGTGGTGAAAAAGCTGCTGTTCCGCCACCCCCATGTGTTTGGGGACGGGCACGAGGAGTCGCCGGAGTCCGTACTGGTCAGCTGGGAGCAGCTGAAGCGCCGGGAAAAGGGCCAGAACACTGTGGCCGACAGTATGGACAGTGTGGCCCGCAGCCTGCCGTCCCTGTGGCGGGCTGAAAAGCTGCAGAAGAAGGCGGCCGCCGCCGGCTTTGAGTGGCCGGATGTACAGGGCGCGCTGGACAAGCTGGAGGAGGAAGTGGCCGAGCTGCGCCGCGCCGTGGAGAATGGCGGCGATGTGCCGGACGAGCTGGGCGACGTACTGTTCGCCGCTGTGAAGGTGGGCCGCTTCTGCGGATGCGACCCCGAGGACGCAGTCAACGGCACCTGCGAAAAATTCATCCATCGTTTCCGCGCCGTGGAAGAGGGCGCGGCGGTCCGGGGGAGGGAGGTCTCCCAGCTGTCGCTGGAGGAGATGACCGCCCTGTGGGACGAAGCCAAACGTTCTTAATGCGATCTTGATCGTTTTGAGATACACCGCCCGCCGGGACGGTGTCAACAAATGAAAAATTTTGGGAGGAACTATCATGAATAAGACTGAACTGATCGCCGCTGTGGCGGAGAAGACCGGTCTGTCCAAGAAGGACACCGAGGCCGCCGTCAACGCTACCCTGCTGACCATCACCGAGACCCTGAAGGCCGAGGAGAAGGTACAGCTGGTGGGCTTTGGCTCCTTTGAGACCAAGAAGCGCGCCGCCCGTACCGGCCTGAACCCCCGCACCAAGGAGACGGTGGAGATCCCCGCTTCCAAGGTCCCCGCTTTCAAGGCCGGCAAGGCCCTGAAGGACGCCGTGGCCGAGTAAGTTTGGTTTCACAGGAGCCGGCGTGACGCGCCGGCTCCTTTTTTATCGCGAAGGAGGACCATATGCGTCTGGATAAATATCTGAAGGTATCCCGCCTCATCAAGCGCCGCACTGTGGCCAACGAGGCCTGCGACAACGAGCGCGTCACCGTCAACGGACGGGTGCAGCGTGCGTCCTACGATGTAAAGGTGGGCGACGTTATCTCCATCCGCTTCGGCCAGAAGACCCTGACGGTGGAGGTGCTCAGCGTGGCGGAAAACGTGGGCAAGGACGCGGCTGCCGCCATGTACCGCGAAGCGGCGGCTCAGCCGGACAAACTGTCATAATGCAGGGCGTTCCCTCATACGATACAGTGAAAACTGTGTGGGAGGGAGCGCTTTTTCAATGTCTTACGATATGACCGACGGCGGCGTGGCCGCCTATCACCGTCTCCAGCTGGAGGGACGGGAGAAGCTGAGCGTTTCCGGCGTGGAGGACGTGGTGCGGTTCGACGAGAACTGCATCGTTACCACCACCAGCGCCGGCACGCTGATCATCACCGGCGAGGAGCTGCACATCGGCAAGCTGTCGCTGGACGGCGGCGAGATGCAGGTGGATGGCCGCATCGACGCCGTGACCTACGAGGATACGGAGGTGCGGCAGGGGTCGTTCCTGTCCCGCCTGTTCGGCTGACATGGAAAACCACGTCTCCCAGCAGCTGTCCGCCTACCTGACCGCCGCGGCGCTGGGTGCCGCCTCCGCCATGTGCTACGACCTGCTGCGCACAGTGCGGCTCCGCCGCCGCAGGAACCGCCGCCTTACCGGTGCGCTGGACGCGGTGTATATCGCCGTGCAGGGCTTGCTTCTGCTGTGGTTCGCCCTGCGCATCGGACAGGGAGAGCTACGGCTCTACATGCTTACGGGCATGGCTCTGGGGGCTTTGCTGTACGGCCTGACGCTGCCGCCGCTGCTGCGCCCTCTGTGGGATTTCTGGCTGGACGCGGCGGTGCAGTGCTGCCGCCTGCTGTGCCGCCCTGCGGCGATACTGGTGTGCTGGGTGAAAAAAGCCGCCGCTTTCCTGAAAAAAACCTTTCCTTTTCACCGCGCCTGCGCTACAATAAAGAGAAAGGGACGGCTCTGCCGCCGTCAGAAAGGGGAAGGAGACCATGGCGCAGAAGAAGAAACCACGCAAAAAGCGGAACAATACCGTGCTGGTCATGGTACTGGCCGTGTTGATCCTGGTAGTGGGCGTGGAGATCATCAACGTCTACGGCCGCCTGAAGGAGGTACGGGCCCAGGAGGCGGCCCTCACCCAGCAGCTGCAGGAAAAGACCCAGGAGAACCAGGCCCTCCAGTCGGACCTGGATAAAAAGGACGATCAGGAGTTCATCAAAGCGCTGGCCCGCGACCTGCTGGGTCTGGCCGAGGAGGGCGAGCGCATCTTCTACGATGTCAACGACTGACGGCCCATCTGCATACGAAGCGCCCCGCCGGAAGGCGGGGCGTTAGTCTGTCCAAAACCCTGCCTGGCCACAAGTATCGGAGGGAAGGATAGTGTGAAAGGGAACCGTTAGGGTTCCCTTTCGCGTTCGATCACCCGCCGCAGCGGCCAAAATCGCAAAATACTGTTTTTTATTTTGCGATTTTGCTGTCAGCTTGTCAAAAAAGTCCGTTCGGACTTTTTTGACAAGCTGACGCCCCGCCGGAAGGCGGGGCGTTTCTGTTGCCATTTTCCGGCCCCCGTGCTATACTGTGGCCAACGAAAGGAGTGAGGACCGATGCCTGCTTTTCTGGAGGAGCGCTACCGCCGCAAGCACCTGAACTGCGTGCGGCACATCACGCTGGACCCCAAGGGCCACGGCGTGGTGCGCATCCATATGATCCCGCCGCGGCAGGACGCCGCCGACGCGCCGTTCCTGCTGCTGCTCAACGGCGATAAGCTGGTGCCGCTGAACTTATCCTGGGCCATTCTGCTGGCCAACTTCATGGATCGGCTGGAGCCCTTTGCCGGTCTGGAGATCAGTGAGTCCGACTGGCGCGCCATGGCCGCGTCCGCTGTGGCCGAGACCCGTAAGACCTATCCCTTCACCTCAAAGAACCGACTGGCCGGCGATCTGGAGCTGATGCTCACCTCGCTGGTAGCCATCGCCCGTGGGCAGGAGCCCGCCGTGGAGGTGGGGACCCTGTCGCTGGGGGATTATGCCGCGGAGATGACTGCGCCCCACCGCATGGACCTGATGCTCAGCGCCATGCGCCGCAGCGGCGCGTGGCACTGCAACCAGAAGTGCCTGCACTGCTACGCCGCCGGCCAGTCCCTGGCGGACGCGCCGGAGCTGTCCACCCAGCAGTGGCTGGACATCCTCCGCCGCCTGCGGGAGGCCAACATCCCGCAGGTGACGTTCACCGGCGGCGAACCCACCCTCCGCGCCGACCTGCCGGAGCTGGTGGACGCGGCTCAGTGGTTCGTCACCCGCCTGAACACCAACGGTCAGCTGCTGACGCCGGAGCTGTGCGCCAAGCTGTACGACGCCAGTCTGGACAGCGTACAGGTCACGCTTTACAGCGCCGACCCGGCCATTCACAACGCACTGGTGGGGGTCGACGGCTTCGACAAGACCGTGCAGGGCATTCGGAACGCCGTGGCGGCGGGGCTGATCGTCTCCGTGAACACGCCGCTGTGCAGCCTGAACACGGACTATGCCGCCACGCTGCGCTTTGCCGCGTCTCTGGGCGTGCGCTACGCCACCTGCTCCGGCCTGATCCCCTCCGGCAGCGCCGAGGGCGCGGAGAGCCGCGCTACCCGCCTGACGGAGCAGGAGCTCACCGCCGTGCTGCAAGGCGCCGTCTCCGTGCTGGAGGAGCTGAGCATGGAGTTAGACTTCACCAGCCCGGGCTGGCTGCCGGAGGAGACGCTGCGCGCTCTGGGCCTGCACCTGATCCCCAGCTGCGGCGCCTGCCTGAGCAACATGGCCATCGCGCCGGACGGCAGCATCATCCCCTGCCAGAGCTGGCTCAGCGCCGCGCCGCTGGGCAATATGCTCACCGACGACTGGTCCGCCGTCTGGAACAGCGACCGCTGCGCCGCCATCCGCGCGGAGAGTGCCAGAATGGATCACATCTGTCAGCTGCACACCGGCAACAGGGAGGAGGCGGCCACATGCTGAAGAAACTGCGCATCCTGCTGCTGGCCCTGCTGACGGCCCTGTGCTGCACCGTCACCGCCTGGGCGGACTACGACTACATCGACCGCTACGACGTGACCGCCGCCCCCAACGTCGATGACGGCAGCCTGACCATCACCGTCGATCTGACATGGACGGCGCTGGAAGAGCTGCCCTACGGACAGGAACTGAAGATCGGCGTGCCCAACGGCTCCGTGCGGGACGAGGAAGCCCTCACCGACAACATCGAGCGCCTGTCCTTCGACAACAGCTACATGTACGTCTACCTGGACCGCGCCTACAGACAGGGAGAGACGTTTACGTTCTTACCGCTGGGTGCAGGAGTACATGTATACCCTCAGCGGCAATACCGTGACTTTTGACTATACCCCGGGCTGGTTCGACGAGGCCGGGGTGGGGGAGATGACCCTGAAGTGGATCGACCCCGCGGGCCTTATCGGCGATCTCACCGCTACCGCGGACGCCGGCGGCACCGCCGCGCCCCAGACCGGCATGATGACTATCACCGCCTCCGACCTGGGCTACGGCGAGACCATGGGCGTCCACGCCGTCTACACCGACTGGCCCACCGTCCTGTCCTCGGACAACAGCGCCGTTAACGCGCCGAATGACGGCTGGTACGACGGAGACGAGGACGAGGACACAAGCATGGCCGGCATGTTCCTGACGCTGATCATCACCATTTTCATCGTTTGGGTGGTGGTGCGGATCCTCCGGGCGCTGGTCGGCGGCTACGCCGGCGGCTTCGGCACACGGTACGTGTTCGTCAACCACCTCTGGTATCCCGCGGGACCCGACGGACGCCCCCGCCCGGGCAGCAAGGGCACCAAGCGGCGTCCCCGCCCGCCCCGCAGCGGCGGCAGCGGCTTCGGCGGCGGCAGCAGGGGCGGCGGCTTCGGCGGGGGAGGAAGGGAACGGCGTTGCGCTTCCCGCCGCCTCCTCGGCGAAGAGGACGAGCGGCGGCGCGTCGAGCAGGCGGGATTTATGATCCTGCTCCACAACGCGGAGCACGCCGGGCAGGGCGGCAAGCTGCTTGCGGGCCACTTCGGCGGCGCACCCGGCGATAACGACGGGCACGCCGGGCGCTTCGCGCTGGAGGCGGCGTACGGCCTGCCGTGCGTCGGTCACGGCATTGGCGGTGACGGCGCACGTATTGAGCAGGATCACGTCCGCCTCGGCGGGCGTGTCCGCACCGTCCATGCGCTGCCATGCCTCGCGCACTGATTGGGATTCGTACTGGTTGACCTTACAGCCGAAGGTCAGGATACAGAAGGTCCAAGGGGCATAGTGCATATGATGGGTCTCCCCCGCAGCGCCTGCCGGTTTCCGGTTCGCATGTACGAATCGGGGAACAGCCCAGGCCGTTTCGGCCGGAGCGGCAACTCGCACGGGGGAAACACCAGTCCCCTGGCAGGGATAGAAATCAGGCGGTCTTTTTCTTGAACTGGATGTCGATGATCTCGTAGTTGATCCGGCCACGCGGGGCGTTGACCGTGATCTCGTCGCCGACTTCCTTGCCGAGCAGGGCCACGCCGACGGGAGACTGAATGGAAATGGTCCCCTTGGCATAGTCTGCCTCGTCCGGGCCGAGCAGCGTGAATTCGCGTTCCTCGCCGGTATCCGCATCCTCCACGGTCACGGTCGCGCCGAGCGTCTTGAGATAGCCGACGATCGTATAGACGAACGAATCGTAATTATCTACCCCCAGAATGCGTGCGGAATCGGTCATCATGCTCCAATCAACGTTTGAACAGCAGTGTACGTGCGTTCCGTGCCGCAGCAACGTCCGCGTCTCACGCAGCGGCAGCCTTTAGATGGCCGTGTAGTTCGACATCTCCTGCAACATCGGAATGTTCGAAGCCGCCCATGGGAACAGCCATTCGAACGTCGAGGCCGCGGCCGCGAACAGCAACAGCAACAGCAACAGCAACCGAATCGGCAGTACTCCCGGCTGCAATCGCAGCAAGCCGCCGTATATGCT
>OIWM01001489.1_pt1 | contig 22687 bp, 19 predicted proteins | sample 1587451 | NCBI WGS metagenome assembly OIWM01 (sample SAMEA3888907, study PRJEB22519) | human gut metagenome | biome: human gut; feature: human-associated habitat; material: faeces | place: Denmark | collected 2011
TATCCTGCAGTACCATGCCAAGAGACCTTCTTAAATCCGGTTTCTTGATTTTATTAATATTAATACCATCATAACGGATCTTTCCATCCTGGATATCATAAAAACGGTTGATCAGATTGGTGATCGTGGTCTTTCCTGCTCCGGTAGAACCAACAAATGCAATCTTCTGACCCGGTTTTGCAAAGAGCTTGATATCATGCAGAACCATCTTTTTCTCATCATATCCAAAATCCACACCATTAAATACCACATCACCTTCCAACGGCTGATAAGTTGTTGTATTATCCGCTTTGTGGTAATGTTTCCATGCCCAGTGACCTGTATGTTTCTGTGCTTCCCGTACCTCACCATTCTCAATTTCCGCATTAACCAGTGTAACATACCCTTCGTCCAGTTCCGGTTTTTCATCCAGGATACGGAAGATACGGTCTGCACCTGCCAGTGCCATAACCACACTGTTTAACTGCTGGCTGACCTGGTTGATCGGCATGTTAAAACTCTTGTTGAAGGTCAGAAAGCTTGCCAGACCACCGAGCGTAAAGCCACCGACATTGCCAAGGGCAAGTGCACCGCCGACAATCGCACAGACAACATAGCTCATATTTCCAAGCTGTGCATTGATCGGTCCGATGACATTCGCAAACGCATTGGCATTGTAAGCACTCTCATACAGATTGTTATTAATTTCTTTGAATTTTTCGATATTCTCCTCTTCATGACAGAATACCTTGACAACCTTCTGGCCATCCATCATCTCTTCGATAAAGCCGTTGACTTTACCAAGATCCCTCTGCTGTTTTACAAAGAAATTTCCGGAAAATCCGGCCACCTTTTTTGTCACTCCCAGCATGATAGATACCATAACCAGCGTTGTAATCGTCAGCGGGATGTTCAGAATCAGCATACTGACAAAGACACTGACAATCGTGATTGCACTGTTGATGATCTGCGGGATACTCTGACTGATCATCTGGCGCAGAGTATCAATATCATTTGTATAAATCGACATAATATCGCCGTGCGCATGCGTATCAAAATATTTGATTGGCAGCTTTTCCATATTGCCGAACAGATCATTTCTCAGATTCCGCAGGGTTCCCTGGGACACATAAATCATGGTACGGTTCTGAATGAACGCAGCCACAATACCGATCCCGTAAAATCCGGCCACCCGCAAAATTGCGTGGAGCAGCGGGCCAAAATCCGGATCCGGCTGGGTCAGCATCGGCGTGATATAGCCGTCAATCAGCGTTTTCATAAACATCGTTCCCTGTACGTTTGCCAGGACGTTGACAAAAATCGCAATGACAACAGCGATGCAATGTACGGTATAATCCTTTAATGCATATTTCATAATTCTGGTAAAGATCTTCATCGGATTCTTGACCTGCGGTTTCACCCCTCTTGGAGGTCTTGCGCCCGGCCCCTTTACCTGCTGTACTCTCTCTGCCATTCCTTACTCACCTCTCTTTTCGTCAAAGTCTCCGCCGCCACCGGTCTGAGACTCATATACTTCCCGGTAAATTTCATTGGTTTTCAGTAATTCCTCATGGCTTCCAAAACCATTTACTTTTCCGTTCTCCATGACAATGATACGGTCTGCGTCCTGCACACTGGAAATACGCTGTGCAATGATCAGCTTTGTCGTTTCAGGAATCTCGGTCAGGAATGCCTTCCGGATTTTTGCATCGGTTGCGGTATCGACAGCACTTGTACTGTCATCCAGAATCAGCACCTTTGGTTTTTTCAGCAGCGCTCGTGCGATACAGAGGCGCTGTTTCTGGCCGCCGGATACGTTGGATCCGCCCTGCTCGATGTAGGTGTTGTAGCCCTCCGGCATCCGGTCGATAAATTCATCAGCGCAGGCAAGACGGCAGACACGCTTGCACTCTTCTTCCGAAGCATTTTTATCACCCCAGCGAAGATTGTCGAGAATGGTACCGGAAAACAGCACATTTTTCTGTAAAACAACGGCTACTTCATTTCGCAGAGTTTCCATATCGTAGGAACGGACATCCTTTCCGCCGACTTTGATGGAGCCTTCCGTGACATCGTACAGACGGCTGATCAGGTTGACAAGACTCGTCTTCGCACTTCCGGTTCCGCCGATGATACCGATGGTCTCACCGGATTTGATCGAAAGGTTGATATCCGAAAGAACCGGCTCGCCTGCTCCCTTTTTGTAGTTGAAGTAGACGTGATCGAAGGTAATGCTTCCGTCCGGAATATCAAAGTCCGGATTCTCCGGATTGTCGAGATCGCTCTTCTCATTCAGAACCTCGGTAATACGGCGCGCACTCGCAAGGCTCATCGTGATCATAACGAATACCATCGAAAGCATCATGAGGCTCATCAAAATGTTCATGCAGTAGGTCAGAAGGCTCATCAGCTCTCCTGTTGTCAGGCTGCTTCCGACGATCATCTTCGCACCGAGCCAGCTGATCAGAAGAATACAGCTGTAAACGGTGATCTGCATGACCGGGTTGTTGAAAGCCAGAATGCTTTCCGCCTTGACAAACATGTTGTAAATATTCTGGCTGGCTTTGCGGAACTTGTTTTTCTCGTAATCTTCACGCACATAAGCCTTGACCACGCGGATGGCGGATACGTTTTCCTGCACGGAGGCATTTAGGTCATCGTACTTTGGAAAAACTTCCATAAAATAGTGATGCGCGCGCACGGTGATGATGGCGAGAATGATGCCCAGAATGATGACGGCAACAAGATAGATGCTCGCCAGTCTCGGGCTGATGAAAAACGCCATGCACATCGCGCAGATCAGACTGATCGGCGCACGCACACACATGCGCAGCAGCATCTGGTAGGCATTCTGCAGGTTGGTCACATCTGTGGTCAGACGGGTGACAAGACCTGCGGTACTGAATTTGTCGATGTTGGAAAACGAAAAACTCTGGATGTTCTCGTACATCGCTTTTCTTAAGTTACGTGCAAAACCTGCGGAGGCTCTTGCACCGTATTTTCCGCCCATGACACCGCAGAAGAGGGAGAAACAGGCGGCGACAACCATCCAGGCACCCATGACGTAGATATGGTGGATGTTGCCCGCTTCCACACCCTGATCGATAATGGAAGCCATCATCAGAGGAATGATTGTTTCCATGAAGACTTCCAGAATCATGAAGACGGGAGTAAGCAGGGAATCTTTTTTGAACTCCCTGATCTGTGCTCCAAGTGTTTTTAACATAATTTCACATCCTTTTTGAATTTTCTGTTGATTTTTAATTGTTAGTGTGCTAACAATAATGTTATACGATAATTAAAAACAGAAGTCAATGATTATTTTAGAAAACAGACAGAAGAGAGGAAGAGATGGAACGAATCAAAAGGTCGGAGACCATCGGATACAAAATACGCCTGCTCCACAACCAGCTCCATAAGAATATGGAAGCAAAACGGGAGGAAAACGAGGACAATCTGACGGGAATGCAGCGCTGGACGCTCGGCTTTTTAAAGGATCACGCAGACCGGGAGGTCTATCAGAGGGACATTGAGGAGGCGTTCTCGGTCTCGAGAGCTACGGCGTCCAATATGCTTGCCGTGATGGAACGAAAGGGGCTGATCGAGCGCGCCCAGGTCTCACACGACGCGCGCTTAAAACGTCTGGTGCTCACAGATAAGGCCGCTGCGCTTTTGGATGGCGCGGAGCGCGATATACGGGAGATGGAAGCGCGCCTGACGGCGGGGCTTTCGGAGGAGGATGTGGAGCACCTGAAGCGCTGCCTGGATCAGATGCTACAAAATCTGGATGTGACAATAGCAGAAGACACAAGATGTTGTTGTAAACCAAAACAATAAAAAGTGACGAAGTTTTGGTGTTAATTTTGTTCAAAAGGTAAAATAACCACAGAATCTAGGAAAACGCATTGACAACAATACTAGATATTGTATAATGAAAAAGCAATTAACAGAAAGGATTCTGAACGGTTATGAAGATTATTAAGAGAAGTGGCAGCGAGGACATTTTTGACATCAGCAAGATCGAGGCTGCAATCCGCAAGGCAAACGACAGCGTCATTGATTATGAAAAGCTTGGAGACGACAAGATTCAGGCGATTCTTTCCAATGTTGAGAAAGCCTGCGAGAATATGAAGCGCTCCCCGAGTGTGGAGGAGATTCAGGATATGGTGGAGAACCAGATCATGAGTCAGAAAGCGTTTAATGTTGCCCGCAACTATATTACTTATCGTTATAAGAGAGAACTGGTGCGCAAGTCCAACTCTACCGATGAGCAGATTTTAAGTCTGCTGGAATGCAATAACGAGGAAGTAAAACAGGAGAACTCCAACAAGAATCCGACTGTAAACAGCGTACAAAGAGATTATATGGCCGGTGAGGTCAGCAAGGATATCACCAGAAGATTCCTGCTTCCGCCGGAGATTGTAGAGGCGCATGAGAAAGGAATCATCCATTTCCATGACGCGGATTATTTTGCACAGCACATGCATAACTGCTGTCTGGTCAATCTGGAGGACATGCTTCAGAACGGTACGGTCATCAGCGAGACGATGATCGATACGCCGAAGAGCTTTTCTACTGCCTGCAATATTGCCACACAGGCAATCGCGCAGATCGCAAGCTCCCAGTACGGCGGACAGAGTATTTCCCTGTCCCATCTGGCTCCGTTTGTGCAGGTGAGCCGTGAGAAGTTCCGCAAGCAGGTGCGCAAGGAGCTTGAGACTGCCGGAATCGAGGCGACGGAAGAGAAAGTCAACCAGATGGCGGAAATGCGGGTCAAAGAGGAGATTAACCGCGGTGTGCAGATGATCCAGTACCAGGTCATCACGCTGATGACGACCAACGGGCAGGCTCCGTTTATCACGGTGTTTATGTATCTGGATGAGGTGCCGGAGGGACAGCTTCGGGACGATCTGGCAGCAGTGATCGAGGAGATGCTTCATCAGAGGATTTTAGGGGTCAAGAATGAGCAGGGCGTTTATATTACGCCGGCGTTCCCGAAACTGATCTATGTGCTTGAGGAGGACAATATCAGGGAGGGGTCCAAATACTGGTACCTGACCAGGCTTGCGGCTGAATGTACCGCAAAGCGCATGGTGCCGGATTATATCTCTGAGAAGATGATGAAAAAGTTAAAAGACGGCGACTGCTATACCTGTATGGGATGCCGTTCTTTCCTGACGGTAGACCGCACGACGGGCAATCTGGCACATGCCAAGAATTATAAAGAAGGAAAGCACAAGTATTACGGACGCTTTAACCAGGGCGTAGTGACATTGAATTTGGTGGATGCGGCATGCTCTTCCGGAGGAGATGAGAAGAAGTTCTGGGAGATCATGGATGAGCGTCTGGAAATGTGCTATCAGGCATTGATGATCCGCCACAACCGCTTAAAGGGAACACCTTCCGACGTGGCGCCGATTCTCTGGCAGAACGGTGCGCTTGCACGTCTGAAGAAAGGCGAGACGATCGATGAACTTCTCTATCACGGTTACTCGACGATTTCTCTCGGCTATGCGGGACTCTGCGAGTGCACACGCTATATGAAGGGCGTATCCCACACGGAGCCGGAAGGCACGGAATTCGCGCTTGCAGTGATGCGTCGTCTGAATGATGCATGCGCCAAGTGGAAGAAGGAGACGGACATTGATTTCAGTCTCTACGGAACCCCGCTTGAGTCGACGACTTACAAGTTTGCAAAATGCTTACAGAAGCGTTTCGGCATTATCCCGGGTGTGACGGACAAGAACTACATCACAAACAGCTATCATATCCATGTTACCGAGAACATCGACGCATTTGACAAGCTCACATTTGAGTCACAGTTCCAGGCTCTCTCACCAGGAGGAGCTATCAGCTATGTGGAAGTGCCGAATATGCAGAACAACATAGAGGCTGTTCTTGCAGTTATGCAGCATATTTACGACAACATCATGTATGCAGAGCTTAACACAAAGAGCGACTACTGTCAGAAGTGCGGTTTTGACGGTGAGATAAAGATAGTAGAAGATGACGGCAAGCTTGTATGGGAGTGTCCGAACTGCGGCAACAGAGATCAGAACACTCTGAACGTTGCAAGGCGCACCTGCGGCTACATCGGCACGCAGTTCTGGAATCAGGGCAGGACTCAGGAGATAAAGGAGAGAGTTTTGCATTTGTGATTTCTTTGAAAACCCAAAAATTTTTTTGCGATTAAAACCCAAAAATTTTTTGAGCGATTTTCAAAAAAAGTGAACATTATAGCCGTTAAAACCCAAAAGTTCAAAAATCAAAACTCGTCAAAAAAATGAACATTATAGCAAGGAAAACTCAAAAACTCAAAACTGCAAAATCCGAAAATAATGAACATTATTATTGACATAAAACAGCAAACAGCATATAACTATCGGGGCAATACAAAATCGTATTGCCCTGCGTTGTATATACGAAAGGAGCGGAAAATGAATTATTGTGAGATAAAGAAAACCGATATCGCCAATGGCTCAGGTGTAAGGGTCACGCTGTTCGTATCAGGCTGCAGACACCACTGCAAGGGCTGTTTTCAACCTGACACTTGGAACTTTGACTACGGCAATCCTTTCACAGATACCACTGCAGACGAGATAATTGACGCCCTCTCAAAGGGCTATATAAAAGGGCTTACGCTCCTTGGCGGCGAGCCTATGGAGCCTGAGAACCAGCCTGAGCTTACAAAGCTCCTCCGCCGTGTGAAAACTGAACTTCCCGACAAGGACGTGTGGTGCTACACAGGCTGTACTCTGGAAACAGACCTGCTTGCAGGCTCAAAGTCCCCATACAGAACACAGTACACAGACGAAATGCTGAGCCTTATCGACTACCTCGTTGACGGCGAATTTGTTCTCGAAAAGAAAAACATCTCCCTGAAATTCAGAGGGTCTGAAAATCAGAGGATACTCCATAAAAAAGACGGCATTTGGCTGCCTTACGAAGATATGTAAAACAAAACCGCTCCCCGTGTTATCACGAAGAGCGGTTATTTTTATTGCGTAGGTGCGACCTAAGGTCGCCCGCCTATGAAACTTTTATAAGATAACTCAACAGCCTTACTTTTCAGACTTTGTAAAGAATATCGCCTTTATAAGCTGGATAACGAGCATAGAGCCAAAGCTTAGAATGTATATCCATGCAAACTGCATACCTGTCATGTCTGCTATCTTGAAAAGTCCCTTGAGTTGTGGAACGAGCAGAACTGAGTTTAAAAATACCATTCCAAGACCGAACGCCATAAGACCGAACTTGTTGTTGAAAAAGTCCTTTGAGAAGATAACAGGACCTTTTTTCTTGCAGGAGAAGCCGTGGAACAATCTTGCAGAGCAAAGCACTGCGAATGCCATCGTCATACCAAGAGCTGCGCTTGTCTTGTTTCCCATAAGAAAAGCCGAAGCTACTGCTATCGCTATAACTACGCCATACAATGCTATCTCGCCCAGGAAAGGACGTGTGAGTATAGATTCATTTGCGTTTCTTGGCTTGCGTTTCATGACCTCTTCGGAGTGAGGTTCAAGACCCAAACCGATAGCAGGAAGCGAGTCTGTAAGCAGATTAATAAACAGCAAATGTATTGCCGCAAACGGAACAGGAAGTCCAAGCAGTGAGTTGAAAAGCACCACAAGAATTGCCGCAAAGTTGCCCGAAAGCAGGAAGAGTATAGCCTTTTTAATGTTCTCGTAAATGTTTCTGCCGTTTCTTATGGCCTTTACTATAGTTGCAAAGTTATCGTCTGCAAGCACCATTGAGGCAGCGTCCTTTGAAACCTCAGTTCCTGTGATGCCCATTGCAACGCCCACATCAGCCTGCTTTAACGCAGGTGCGTCGTTCACACCGTCGCCTGTCATGGAAACTATACAGCCGTTTGCCTGCCAAGCCTTTACGATCCTTATTTTATGCTCAGGTGTAACACGAGCGTAAACAGCCTTGTCCTTTACAAAGTCAACAAGCTCTTCGTCTGAATAAGCGTCAAGCTCGTGACCCTCAACAGCCTTTGAGTTGTCGTCAAGAATACCTATCTCACGGGCAATAGCCGAAGCCGTAACGATATGGTCGCCTGTTATCATGACTGGCTTTATGCCTGCCTTGCGGCATTCCGCAACAGCCGCCTTTGATTCCTCTCTCGGAGGATCCATCATAGCAATAAGACCGACAAACTCCAATCCGTCCTCGTCCTCTGGACATACGGTATCCTTGTCGAATTTTTTCTCTGCAAATGCAAGTATACGCAGACCTTTTTCCGAAAGCTCTGCCACACGCTGGGTTATAACAGCCTTTTCCTCGTCGCTTGAAGTTATCCTGTTTATAAGAACGTCAGCCGCACCCTTTACATATAGCACCTTTTCGCCGTCGATAACGTGCAGAGTTGACATAAGCTTTCTGTCTGAATCAAATGGTATCTCAGAAATTCTAGGGAGATCTTCCCTCACCTTGTCAGTGTCTATACCAAGCTTTGTGCCGAAGTTGATAAGAGCCGTTTCTGTCGGGTCGCCTATCTCAACGCCGTCCTTACAGCTTGAATCGTTGCAAAGTATCATGGCTCTTGTCATAGTCTTGACCTTTTCATCATCAAGATCAACAGCGTCAGTGTCGATTATCCTGCCGTCTACCATTATTTTTCTAACTGTCATCTTGTTCTGTGTCAGTGTACCGGTCTTGTCAGAGCATATTACAGAAACACTGCCCAAGCCCTCAACAGCTTGAAGCTTTCTTATGATAGCGTTTTCCTTTGACATTTTCTGTGTGCCGAAAGAAAGCACAATAGTAACGATAGAGCTGAGAGCCTCAGGAATAGCCGCAACAGCAAGTGCGATAGCGAACATGAACGAATCCATAAGCTGGCCGCCACGAAGCATACTAAGTCCGAACACTACTGCACAGACAATAAGTATAGCAATGGAAAGCTTTTTACCGAACTCGTCAAGCGTGTTCTGGAGAGGTGTTTTTCTCTCTGATGCGTTTTGGATAAGCGAAGCTATCTTGCCCACCTCAGTGTCCATACCCACCTCAGTGACAAGCATTTTTCCTCTGCCGTATGTGACAAAAGAGCCTGAATAAACCATGTTAGCACGCTCAGCAAGAGGCTTTTCGCCCTCTATATCGCTCATATCCTTGTCGATATTAACGCTCTCGCCTGTGAGCGCAGACTCGTTCACCTGAACAGACGCGCATTCTATCAGCCTGCCGTCTGCACATATCTGGTCGCCTGCTTCGATAAGAAGAATGTCGCCCACTGCGATCTCCTCAGAGGGGATAATTACCTTTTCGCCGTTTCGCAACGCCTTAGCCGTCGGTGCAGAAAGCTTTTTAAGGTTCGTCAGTGACTTTTCAGCCTTGACGGTCTGAACTGTACCCAAAATAGCGTTCATTGTGATAACAACGAGAATTACTGCACAGCTCTCAACATCTTTCATGAAAGCTGAAACTATCGCAGCAATAATGAGTATAAGCACAAGAAAGTCCTTATACTGCTCTAAAAAAATCACTGGAATGGACTTTTTCTTGCCCTCCGTGATAACATTTCGTCCGAACTTTTCGCAGTTTTTCACTGCCTGCTCAGTTGAAAGACCATTTTCACCTGATGAAAACTCAGTGTAAAGCTGGTCAAGCTTTTTCTGATACTGCTTCATAAAATACCACCTTTTTTTATTTTTTCCTGTAGTCGCTGCCGATATACCCTTCAAAGCCTCCTTTTCTCATAGGCTCAGAAAAATAAACGCATAAAAAATCGGCAAGACGTTTATTGGGTAAACTGCGCCTATGGCAATTTAATCAATAAAAGTCTCGCCGTTTAGATATGCAGCGGTCCCTCATCGGAACGTATTGACGCAAACATAAACGGATCTCTCCGCCAGCTACTCTCTTTTACTATGAGGTTATTATAACCTATATTTTTGATTTTGTCAATAGTTTTTTATATATTTTATTGTACATTTGCAACGCTTCATATCATCAAAAAAGTGGGTCTTTGAGACCTGACTTTTGTATAAAAAGTCCTTGGACATATGAAAAAATATATGGTATAATAATTATAACAATGAGCAGCGACAGCGTAAGTCCGATTGTATTCGGACTTGTGCTGTTTTTTTATGCGCAAAAAACGGGAGGTAATAAAATATGAGCGAAGAAGTTCTGAAAGAAAACAAGATGGGCGTTATGCCCATGCCGAAACTCATGCTGAGCATGGGTCTGCCTATGATAATTTCAATGATAGTTCAGGCGTTTTACAATATCGTTGACAGCTATTTCGTAAGCAGGATAACAGATGATACAGTTGAGCACATGGGCGAATATGCCGTAAACGCCCTCACCCTTGCATACCCTGTCCAGCTTTTGATAATCGCTGTAGGCGTAGGCACAGGCGTTGGAATAAACGCCTTGCTCTCCAGAAGCCTTGGAGAAAAGAATTTTGAGCGTGCAGGCAAAATAGCAGGCAACGCCATTTTCATAGGTCTTTGCACCTACATCGTGTTCATGCTGTTCGGATTTTTCGGCACTGACGCATTTTTGAAAACACAGACCCATGATAGTCTTGCTCTAAAGCTTGGGGGCGAATATCTAGGCATATGCTGTGTGTTGTCATTCGGTGCAGTAGGTTCAATGATATTTGAAAAGCTTTTGCAGGCGACAGGCAAAACTATCCATTCCACCATTGCTCAGCTTGTAGGCGCAATAGCCAACATCGTCCTTGACCCTGTTTTGATTTTCGGGCTTGGCCCTTTCCCAGAGCTTGGAGTAAAAGGTGCCGCATATGCCACTGTCATCGGTCAGGTACTCACAATGGTCATAGGCGGCGTGCTTCATTTTGTGTGCAACAAAGAGATACCAAGCGGCATGAGGTATTTTATACCCCAGCGCAAAATGATAACAAACATTTATAGAATAGGCGTTCCTGCCATAATAATACAGGCTCTTATGTCCGTCATGACCTACGGTCTTAATGTCATACTCAACAGGATAGGTCAATCCGCCGTAACAGCCTATGGTATCTATTATAAAATACAGCAGTTCGTATTCTTTGCGTCATTCGGCATGAACAATACTATCATTCCGGTTGTATCATACAACTACGGCAAAGGGGACAAAACAAGAGTTCGTTCAGGCATAAAATACGGTATGCTCTACACGTTGGGACTCATGCTCCTTGGCATTATAGGCTTGCAGCTTTTTGCTTCTCAGATATGCCATGTATTCTCACTGTCAGCAGATACGGAGATATTCGCCACCTACGCCATAAGGATAATCACTTTAGGCTATCTTTTTGCAGGTGCAAACATAGCCTATCAGGGAATTTTTCAGGCGCTCGACCATGGCATAGCTTCCCTTGTGCTTTCCCTTATCAGACTTTTAGTTATCCCTCTCCCCGCGGCTTATCTTCTCACCCTTACCTCCTCAGCAGGCAAGATAGTATGGGCAGCCGTTCCGTTCGGCGAGCTTGTAGGCACTGTCGCCGCCATTGTGATAATGGGCAGGATAAAACGTGAGATAAAGCTCAAAGACTAAAACACTGCCCTTGATTATTATTCCAAAAGGTGATATAATAGCATTGGTGATAATAATGAAAAGGAAAATACTTGTAGGTCTGCTTACCGCCGTTATCTTTTTGGCTTGCGCCCTTGTGATAAATATAACCCCAAAGGTGGAGAAAGGTTCAGTTGTGCTGACCTGTGACGGAAGCAAATATGAGCTTCCCGGCACTGAAAAGACACGATACTGCAACGGCAAGAGCGAGAGCCTTTCCGCTGAAGAGAGCTTTGAAGATCTGCTCTCCTCTGTACCGTCATTTAATGTAAAGGCAGATGTAGATAAGGACGGCAATGTTACCCTTAAAACCCCTATGTCCGTAGAAGTCACAGGGGACAGGCTCGGTGACGTGCTTTACACTGTCTACAGCTATGACGGAAAGGTGCTTGCCAAGGAGTCCAAAAAGCTGGATCTTCCAAAAGAGGATATTGACGGCTGTCTTGTGAAAATAAAAATTACATGGGGCAAGAAAGACACAAGCTATCTTGAAGAAGATTACTGGTTTGCTGCAATGTACAATACCGAGAGATAAACATAACATCAAAATGTAGGGGCGACCTCTGGTCGCTCACTTTCTTTCTGTAAACTTTCAGACAACAAAACGTCGGACGAATTTGAAAACGTCCGACGTTTTGTTTTTTAACATATTTGAAATCCTATTATGCCCGCCATACAAATAACGCTACCGATAAATCTCAGCTTTGTGATAGGCTCTTTTCTTATGAGCGCTATAATAAACAGCGAACACAGTATCATAGGCTGGATAAATGACGCACTCGCAAGGCTCACAGCAATAACAGCGTTCTCCGCAAGCAGACCTGCCACATTCGGAATCTTTGTAAGCACGACCACCCATGCGCCCTTTTGATTTTTCTTGAATATCTCCAAAGGCTTCGCCCTTGGCAGAAGTATGATAGCCATAAGTATAAGCGCAAAGAACAGCGCCATGGTCGAGGATATGTAATTCTCCGACGCTCTTACAACTATGCCGTAGCCGTATCTTGCCAAAAGATAGAACACCAGAGGAACAACTATCCTGCGGTAATTTATATTGCCGCTGTCCGTTCTGCCTGATTTTGCGATAAAAACAAGTCCTGCAACAGTAAGCACGATAAAAAGGAACTTGAAAATGCTCGGCTTTTCACCAAGGAAAATATCCGTTGCATAGGACATGAAAAGGGTGATACCAAGCCAAGCCTTAAGCTCAAAGGCTGATATTTCATCAAGGATAATAGCCGAAAGCTTAAATTCAAGGATCTTCGACAAGCACAGCAGACCTATCGCCGCAAATGACTGCCAGCTAAGCGTAATAGTCCTGTCGAGGAAAGGCAGACAGCAAGCCATGAAAACAGCCGTTGCCGCCGCCATTAAGAACCCAAGCTCGTCGCCGTTGAATTTTGCCGTTGAAACAGCGTACTTGTCACTAAGGGAACATATCGTGTAGCATACAACTACAAGTATAAGCAAAAACATTATTTTTCTTCTTCCTTACTCTATGATTTTCTAAGACCTGTATGCTGTGAAACATACAAAATAACGGGCGACCCAAGGTCGCCCCTACGCAAAGCCGATTTATCAGTTCTTTTTATTTTTCACAAGCCATACTACCGCCAAAATACCAAGTATCACTGAGAACAGAGTAGCAATGGCTAGACATATCCAGCTTGCATACTGACTTTGTATAAATTCGTTCTGCGATTGGCTTCCTATAAGGGCATCTACCCCCGATTGCGAGCCTAACGCTGAGAACAGTATTATAAATGCCATTCTCACATTCATTACGCAGGCTATAACGCTGTAAATATGCACTATACCCTGAAAAAGACAGACTCCGCAGTCGTCCTTTACATAGCTTTTCACTCCAAGCACCGCACATACCACCGACACTGCCGTGTAGATAATGAACGCCGCAAAAAGCACTATCGTTGGCACTTTTGCTCCCTCGGTTTTCACTATCATGCTCATAAGTCCAGCCATACACCCCATGAACACAGCCGCTGCCGCAAGCCCTGCAACAGACCATTTTCTGTATATAAGCTCTGACTTTTTTATCTGCTCTTTCTTTATCTGCTTAGGCATTTTCTTCCTCCGCCTTCTTGCTTTCAAGCTCCTCCTCAGATATCTTGAAGCGTATCCTGTCTATTTTCTGCTCGTCCTCCATTTTCACTGTCATCTCAAAAGGCGGACAGCTTATAACTTCATTCTGCTCAGGAAGTCTGTCAAGCATATCCATTATCCAGCCACCGAGAGATGTTCTTTCGGTTTCGATAGTGTCCTCCGGCAGTCCTGTCCTCTCAAGAAAATCCGATACCGAAAGCTCCGCCGACGCTTCGTAAACACCGTCGCTTATTTTCACAAGGGAGGTATCCTCCTCGTCGCTTTCATCATAGATCTCGCCCACAAGCTCCTCTATGATATCCTCAAGGGTACAAATGCCCTCCGTGCCGCCGTATTGGTCGAGCACCACCGCCATATGCACCTTTTTGCGCTGCATCTGCTTCAGGATCTCAGAGATCTTGCGGTTTTCGGTTATGTAAAGTGGCTTGTTCATTATAAGGCTTATGTCCGTCTTGCCCTTGAGATACATTTCAAAAAAGTCAGACTGGTGGATAAGTCCCACAATGTGGTCTAAGTCCTTGTCATACACGGGGAGCCTTGAAAACTTTGTCTGCACAAAGCGTTTTTTTATGCTCTCCATATCCTCATGAAGCTCAACACCCTCGATATTTACTCTCGGCACAAGTATCTCGCTTATGGTTATCTCGTCAAAATCAAGTGCCGAACGCACAAGCTCCGACTCCTGCTCTTCAAGTACGCCCTCGTCCTGAATCTCGTCTATGATATATTTAAGCTCTTCCTCAGTAACAGACGGCTCGCTGTTCTTGTTGCCCACAAGCTTTGTAACACCGCTTTTTATGCCCATAAAGATAGCCGTTATAGGCGTGATGATGAACATGAATGCGGAGAGCGGAGCCGCCATAAGAATAGAAAACCGCTCAGAATTTTCTTTTGCAAGGCTCTTAGGCAAGATCTCACCAAAAATAAGCACGAGCACCGTCATAACTATAGTAGCCAGACCCACGCTTCCCTTGCCGAACTTCTCCGTAAAAAGCACCGTTGCAATAGAAGATGAAGAAATGTTCACCACGTTGTTTCCAACAAGTATAGCAGTGAGTGCCTTGTCAAAATTATCGCATATGTTCATTGCCTTCTTCGCAGACTTGTTTCCGTCGTCTGCAAGTTTTTTAAGCCTTATCCTGTTGCATGAAGAAAACGCTGTCTCCGTTGCAGAACAAATAGCAGACAGCATAAGAAGCACAGCGATGATAACAACTTTCATAAAATAAAATTATCCTTTCAGGTCAGAATATAAATTTGCTGCCCTAGTTATAAAAATAGCACTAAAGGCAGTCATGAAAACTGACTACATATAGTTATCATAACATATTTTTTAACCAATTGCAACAGTATTGTTGAAAAAACGATGTAAAAGAGTTATAATATTCTTTGTGTTCATAATATTCATATGCACAAAAGGAGATAACAGAAATGGCAAAGAAAAATAAAGACATTTTCGACAAAATTATGGACTGGAAGATATTCGGCTGGTTCAGACCCTTTTACGTCAAAAACAAGGAAATGCTTTTGTATCTGTTTTTCGGCGTACTCACCACCGCAGTCAGCTTTGTGACCGCAGGCATCTCAAAAGTACTTTTGGAGCAGGCAGGCATAGGCAAGGGCGGTGTTTCCACCACAAGCACCGTCATATCATGGATATGTGCAGTAACATTCGCATACATAACCAACAGGATATGGGTTTTCGAGTCTGAAGCAGAGGGCAAAAAGGCGATAATCTCCGAAGCGGCTTCATTTTACGGCGGAAGGATATTCACTCTTCTCGTAGAAATGTTCATGATGTGGCTCGGCTACTCACTTCTCAGCTTCAACTATTGGGTAACAAAGATAGTGGCAAACGTTGTTGTGCTGATACTTAACTATGTCATCAGCAAGCTTGTGGTCTTCAGAAAGAAATAAGCATACAAAAAAAGCTGTCAGATATCTGGCAGCTTTTTATTTTGCCCCAGTTGCCACGTTGCAACCGACTAATCTCTGTACATAAGCGTGACCGCCATGCCGTTTATCACACCCACTACAACTCCGCACACAATGAAAAACACCTTGATAGGCAGGTCAAGCAGAAGCGAGATAAGCCCGAACACGATAACGAACGCCATTGCTCCGCCTATCTGCACAAGAAACTTTCTCTTCACAAGCACAGGAAAACGCTCAGCAAGCTTTGCGGTCTTGTTACCCTTGCGGTCAATTATCCTGTAAATAAGCTGAGTCAGTGCCATTGGTATTCCGATAAATAAAATTGCTGTTATAAGTTTGTCCATTTTAAATTCCTCCATTTTTCACTTAAATTATAGCTTTTTTGTATCAAAAAAGGCTGCCCAAGACGCAGTTCGTCCGTGGGCAGCCTCATTGCTGCATATAAAATTTCTTTTATCAACAATTAAAGAACTCTTACGCCAACAACGCCCTCGATAGACTTGAAAGCGTCAGCGTCAACGTCGCCTGTAACATCGAGCATTGTGTAAGCCCAGTCTTTCTTAGACTTGTTTACAAGGTTCTCGATATTTGCGCCCTTGTCAGATACAACAGATGTGATCTGTGCGATAAGAGCAGGAACGTTCTTGTGAAGCACGCAAACAAGGTGGTCGCCTGTTTTAGCAAGCTCTGCATTAGGGAAGTTTACAGAATTCTTGATAGTTCCCTTCTCGATATAGTCGATAAGCTCGTGAGCCGCCATTGTTGCGCAGTTGTCCTCAGACTCAGGTGTGGAAGCGCCAAGGTGTGGAAGAACGATAACATTCTCCTCGCCAAGAACAACATCATCTGCAAAGTCTGTTACATACTTTGCTACCTTGCCGTCCTTGATAGCCTTTACAACAGCCGCACTGTTAATAAGCTCGCCTCTTGCAAGGTTGATAAGACGAACGCCGTCCTTCATCATTGCTATCTGAGCTTCGTCGATAGTGTTCTTTGTGTCAGGTGTATAAGGAACGTGGATAGTGATATAATCACTGTTCTTGTAAATATCGTTGATATCAGCAGTTACCTTTACAGCAGGATCAAGCTGGATAGCTGCGTTTACTGAAAGGAATGGGTCATAGCCGATAACGTCCATGCCAAGTGCAACGGCTGCGTTTGCGATCTTTCCGCCGATAGCACCAAGACCGATTACGCCAAGAGTCTTGCCTAATATCTCAGGACCTGCGAACTTAGACTTGCCGCCCTCAACTGTCTTTGGAGCGTCAGGAGTGCCCTTGAGTGATGCAGCCCATGCAGCAGCCTCAGTTATCTTTCTTGAAGAAAGAAGAAGCGCACAAATAGCAAGCTCCTTAACAGCGTTTGAGTTTGCGCCAGGTGTGTTGAATACAACGATTCCCTGCTCTGCGCACTTCTCAACTGGAATATTGTTTACGCCAGCACCTGCTCTTGCAATAGCAAGCAGGCTCTCAGGCATTTCCATATCGTGCATCTTTGCTGAACGTACCATTATAGCGGTAGGATTTTCAGCATTGTCGCTTACTGTGTACTTAGCCTTGTCGAAAATATCTGTACCGCAAGCGGCGATCTTATTCAAAGTCAATATGTTGTACATTAAACTAACCTCTTTCATCTATTTAAGTGATAATTCTTACAAACAGGCAAAGAACAAGTATTACAGCGAAAAGAACGAGAACAACTTTGCCTTTTGACTTACTTCTTTCATTAAGCTTATCACGCCAATCGTCCGGATTGTTTTTGATCAAATCAGCAGTGCTTATCATATGAAGCAATCGATGAAGCATTGAAATTTCACCTCGATCAAATCTGATTATGCGTTCTCAGCCTCGAACTTCTTCATGAACTCAACAAGCTTTTCAACGCCCTCGATAGGCATTGCGTTGTAGATAGAAGCTCTCATACCGCCAACAGTTCTGTGACCCTTGAGATTTACAAAGCCTGCTGCTGTAGCCTCAGCAACGAACTTCTTGTCAAGCTCAGCGTCGCCTGTTACGAATGGAACGTTCATAAGAGATCTGTCCTCAGGAACAACAGTGCCCTTGAAGAGCTTGCTCTGGTCAAGATAATCATAGAGTATCTTAGCCTTTTTCTCGTTGTGAGCCTTCATAGCCTCAAGACCGCCCATTTTCTTTATCCACTTGAATACCTTGCCGCAGATGTAAATGCCATAGCAAGGAGGTGTATTGTAAAGAGAGTCAGCGTCAGCCTGAGTTTTCCACTTGAGCATCGTAGGTGTTCCCTCGAGAACATCGTCAGTGATAAGATCTTCTCTGATGATAGCAATAACAACGCCGGCAGGACCAACGTTCTTCTGAACGCCACCGTAAATAACGCCGTACTTTGTTACGTCAACAGGCTCAGACAGGAAGCAGGAAGAAACGTCTGCAACAAGTGTGTGACCCTTTGTGTTAGGCAGAGTCTTGTACTTTGTACCATAGATAGTATTGTTTTCGCAGATATAAACATAGTCAGCGTCCTCTGGGATATCCAGATCTGAACAATCAGGGATATAAGAGAAAGTCTTGTCAGCAGAAGAAGCCACAGCAACAGCTTCGCCGTATTTCTGAGCCTCCTGATAAGCCTTCTTAGCCCACTGACCAGTGATTATGTAAGCCGCTTTCTTGTTCTTCATAAGGTTCATAGGAACGGCTGAGAACTGCTGAGAAGCACCGCCCTGAAGGAACAGCACCTTATAGTTATCAGGGATACCCATAAGATCTCTGATGTCCTTTTCAGCTTCCTTGATGATGTCATCGAACGCCTTGGAACGGTGGCTCATCTCCATTACGCTCATACCTGTGCCCTTATAATCGAGCATTTCATCGGCAGCTTCCTTAAGCACTTCCTCAGGGAGTACAGCAGGACCTGCGCTGAAGTTATATACTCGTGCCATAATGAACCTCTCCTTTTCCTGTGATATACCTATTACGCAGCACCGCCTGTTTTGCGGTGCGTCTGTTACTTTCCGTAGCCGTAGTATACCGGTTTTTCCCTGCTGAAAACAAGAGCATCTTTGCACAAAGATATGGCCCCTGTACCCCGCCTGATGGCACAAAGCATACAAATGTGCGCCGTGTAGAGACAAAATATAAGACAAATGTAAAAGATATGCACTATGCCTTGGTTTCATGCGGATTTTCTACTCTTGCACCTTTGGCAGAAATGCGGTATACTGGGAAAGCTGAGACAAACGTAAAAGAAATTACTCCCTCAGTCAAACCCTGCGGGTTTGCCAGCTCCCTCGGAGAGGGAGCCTCTGGCGCAACCGGATACTTTGCGCTTCAGCTGGAAACTTTACCGCTATGCCAAAGGCCCCATCTCCGAGGGGGCTGGCACGGCGTAGCCGTGACTGGGGGAGTTCGTAAAATTTACGGAGGTACAACAGATGTATGGCTTACCAGATACCCTGCGGCCACTTTCGGCGGCGGAAGAACAGGTGATGTTGGCGGTGTGGGCGTGCCCGGGCACGGCGGCGCGGCGGGACATCAGTCAGAAACTCAAGGCCACCGGCTGGGCAGCAGCCACGGTGCTGAATTTTCTCTACCGGTTGGAGGAAAAAGGCTGGGTCAGGTCGGCAAAACAGGGCAACTGCAACGTGTATGTGCCGCTGGTCACCCGGCGGGCGTACGGTGTGTACTGTATGCGCCAGCGGCTGGATACCCTGTTTGACGGCGACCTTGCCGCCGCCGTCCATGCGCTGGTAAGCGAGAGCGGCTGCTCCCAGAGCGCCTTGGAGCAGGCCATCCGGGTGCTGGAGGAGAAGCATCAGGAGACGGAGGAGTATGATTTGTACGACCCCTATGGCTGAATTGTTTCATATTTTTTTACAAAATGTTGGTTGACAGCGAAATATCCGTTCTGTAATATAAAAGCTATTAAAAAATGAGAAACTGATATGGACGAACAGGAAAGGAGCAGCCAGACACATGGATCATTTGCAGAATGTATTAAGCTACTTCGACCAGCAGCAGCCCCTTTGCGCAGAGCATGACCGCATCCCCAAGGATCTCTACCGGGAGTTCGGGGTCAAGGCCGGCTTGCGCGACGAGACCGGCAAGGGCTTCATCGCGCTCAACTTCTTCAACGTGTTCTGGATTTTCGTGGTCTGTAGCGTGTTGGGCCTGATCATAGAAGTGGTATATCACTTCGTCATCGTTGTTCCCGGCGAGTACCAAGATCGCGCGGGCATGCTGTTCGGGCCGTTCTCGCAGGAGAGATACGCGCTGCCCGCCTTTGCGCAGAACTGGTTCCCGCTGCCGCTGTTTGTGCCGGAGGTCGATAACGACTGATTTTCTCCTCTTGGGAAACACAGTTTGTCCATGATTTTTTTACGAATCCCGGCAGGATGGGCGTAATATTTTGACGTATAATGAAATCAACATTTATCCGGACGAAAAGAGGGACCTGATTTTATGCAGTGGTTTCAAAAATTCATGATGGGGCGCTACGGCGCCGACCCGCTCAACCTGGCGATCATCCTGCTGTCGCTGGTGATTTCGATCGCGTTTTCGTTCACGCCGGTTGCATGGATCGGGTCGATCCTGTGCACGATCCTGCTGATCTTGGCCATCTTCCGCATGTTTTCGCGGAACACGGCCAAGCGCGCGGCGGAAAATCGCGTCTTTATGAAGTTCTGGAATCCCGTCAAAAACTGGTTCCAGTATCTCTGGCTCTCGGTGCGCTACTGCAAAAAGAACCGCTATTTTCTCTGCCCGCACTGCGGACGCATCGCCTGCGTGCCGCGCGGCACGGGCAAGGTGACCATCACCTGCAAAAGCTGCCGCACAAAATACGACAAAAAGGCATAAAGCCATCCTTTCGGCGGGGAGGGGCACGGGGCTGATCCCCCGCGCCTTCCCCGCGCTTGTTTTTCCTCAAAAGAAACGAAAAACGGACAAAAAACCGACACTTCAGTCTTAAGATTAAAGATCCGGAAGGGAAAGGGAGTTTTTGACGTACGCGGTGATTGACATCGGATCCAACACCATCCGCATGGTGCTTTATAAAGTCGTGAACGGGGAGCTTCGGCAGATGCTCAACAGCAAGGAACCCGCGGGGCTGGTGGGCTATGTGGAAAACGGAAGGCTCACCGGGGAGGGCATCGACAAGCTGACCGACACGCTTTCTCACTTTAAGCTGATTCTGGAAAGCGTCCGCGTCAAAAAGGTGCTGCCCTTTGCCACAGCCTCGCTGCGCAACATCGAAAACCGGGACGAAGCGCTCTCTGCGGTGCAAAAGACCTGCGGCTGGCGCGTGCGCGTGCTCAGCGGGCTGGAAGAGGCCATGTGCGATTATTACGGCGCGTCGCGCCTGTTTCACGCGGCGGACGGGATGCTGTGCGATGTGGGAGGCGGCAGCACGGAGCTGGTGTTCTTCAAGGACAACAAGGTGCTGCTGGCGCGGTCACTGCCCATCGGGTCGCTGAATATGTTCACCGCGCACGTCAAGGACATACTGCCCCGCAAAAAAGAACTGGCGGAGATCGAGGCGGAGATGAACGCCCGGCTGGCCGCGCTGCCCTTGCCGCCGGAGATGGCGGGCAAGCCCCTGATTCTCTGCGGCGTGGGCGGTACGGCGCGGGCGCTGCGCAAGGTGAGCGATAAGCTGCTGGGCGGCGCGGAGCAGGAGGGCGTGCCCTGCAAGCGCATCACGCGCGTGCGGCGGATGCTCGAAACCGACCGCGAAGTTCTCAAAGGCGCGGTGCTCAAATGCGCGCCCGACCGGCTGCACACCTTTCTGCCCGGCACGGCGCTGCTCGAGACCGTGGCGCGGAATTACGGCTGCACCGAGTTCCGCGTCAGCCCCTACGGCGTGCGGGAAGGCTACTTGATGACCAATCTGGAGGGAGAGCATGATTAGGAGTTACACGCAGAACCGCGAGCTGAGCTGGCTGCGATTCAACGAACGGGTGCTACAGGAGGCCGCGGACGAAACCGTGCCGCTGCTCGAGCGGCTCAAGTTCATATCCATTTTCACCAGCAATCTGGACGAATTTTTCATGATTCGCGTGGGGTCGCTGTACGATCTGGCCGCGATGAAGAAGGACGCGGCGGACGGCAAAACCGGCATGACCGCCCAGCAGCAGCTGGACGCAATTTATGACGAAACCCGCCGCCTGACCCGCCTCAAGGACGAAACCTACTTAAAGCTCGAAAGCCTGCTGCGTGAAAAAGGCATCTGCGATCTGGCCATCGAAGAGCTGGGCAAAGAGGATGCAAAGTTCGTCAAGCAGTATTTCAAGGCGGAAATCGAGCCGATTCTCTCGCCCCAGATCGTGGACGGGCATCATCCCTTCCCGCATCTGGCCAACAAGATGATGCACATCGGCGCGGCGCTTCAGGACAAAAACGGCTCCGTTTTCGGCGTGATTCCGCTGCCCGCTTCGCTGCCGGACATCCTGCTGCTGCCGGGCGAGGGCGCGCGGTATGTGCGCGTATCCCAAATCGTGCTGTCGCAGACCGAAAAGCTCTTTGCGCCCTATCAGGTGCTGGAAAAGGCAGCGCTCTGCGTCACGCGCAACGCCGACATCACCCCCAACGACGAAGCCTTTGAGGTGGACGAGGATTTCCGCCAGACCATGCGCAAGCTGCTCAAAGAGCGCCGCCGCCTGGCCGCGGTACGGCTGGAATTGGGCAACGAAATCAGCCGCAAATTCCGCCAGTATTTCTGCCAGAAGCTGCATATTGAGGAAAAACAGTGCTACGTCACTTCTTCTCCCATCAAAATGGGCTACGCCTTCTCGCTCGCCGACAAGCTCTCCGAGAGCCGCCGCGCGCCGCTGCTCTATGAGCCCTTTGCGCCGCAGCCCTCCTCCATGCTGATCCCCGGCGAAAGCGTCATCAAGCAGGTTCTCAAGCGGGACATTCTGCTGTCTTATCCCTTTGAATCCATGGAGCCTTTTTTGCAGATGGTCCGCGAAGCGGCCTTCGACCCGGCGGTACAGTCCATCAAAATCTCGATCTACCGCATGGCCAGCCGCGCCAAGCTGGTCGAATATCTCTGTGCTGCCGCCGAAAACGGCAAGGACGTCACCACCCTGATCGAGCTGCGCGCCCGCTTTGACGAGCAGAACAACATTGATTGGTCGCAGCGTTTGGAGGAGGCG
>OIWM01001496.1_pt1 | contig 22642 bp, 14 predicted proteins | sample 1587451 | NCBI WGS metagenome assembly OIWM01 (sample SAMEA3888907, study PRJEB22519) | human gut metagenome | biome: human gut; feature: human-associated habitat; material: faeces | place: Denmark | collected 2011
AGAAGTGTCAGCCCTAATTTATTTTCTTTGCAAAAGTTTTACCGGACAGCAATAAATGCTAATTTATTATGATTACTAAAAGCAGAGTCATTTCCACATTCATTTACATGGTTTTAAGGGATTTTGTCAACACGATTGCTTGATAAAATATCTTGCCTTATAAGTAGGATTCATAAACAGAACTAAATAGCAAACTTATATACTTTTATTCGCTTTTTGTTGTTCCTGTCAAAGAAAAACGTTATTTTTGTACTTTTACCCTAAATTAGCAGACAAAGTCTTCAACTTCTTGACTCTTGACGTAGGAGACAAGCTGGTGAATACGGATGACACAGCTCTTATGAAATACGAGAAGAAATTCATGCAGAAGGCTGTCAGTATCATGTACACGATGTTCTCGTTCAAGAAGGAGCATGGCAGATGCTTCCATCCGAAGTCATTGTTGAGACGGTCGAAGTCGCGCTCTCTCGCCCCACGCTTGTTGTACGTTTCGATAACGTTCTTCTCTTCACTGTCCCAGTCATTGGTTATGATGCAGCGGTAGGTGTACCTATATTCTCCGAATAGGAGCCGCAATCGGCACGGAAGATGCCTATGTGCAAGCCGTATGAATGAAGCAGCTTGAAAGCCCTTGACAACGTGTCAGCCTGATGGAACTTGACGGGTGTATTGCCGTCACGGTTTTCGATGTACGCAATGATGCCGTCTATTGAGACGACGCCAGGGGGATTGTGTGGCTCGACGGTATCCGGATTTCAGGTGATTCCCGCAAGTGACACTCGCTTCTGTTGACATCTTCCACGCAGTCACCGCCACAGAGGAACACGTCAGACATGGCTGACATTATCTCGTCCCACTGGTAGCCGTTGTAGGTGGAGCTGCGAACACCAAGAGTGCCGTTGATGACTTTGTCAAGTGAAAGTGCATAAAAAGCCTTGCTTGCGTAATAAATTCCTCCAAAAGGAGTGATTTTCTCAGATTTTATGTTTACCTTTACCATATGTCAGATATTCTTTATTTGAGTTTTAAGCAGCACTAAGGTAAGTGAAATTCCTGACATATGCAAGCATTGGATAATTTATTGTTATCCAATGACTTGCTTTCTTGTAAAATTATAAGTCTGCTAATTTAAGGTAGAAGAAAACAGCAAAGAGAATAAACGCAGAGCGCAGAAACCAGCATTTAAGTTCCACATGATTGGTCTAAATGTTGGTGATACAGTTGTCTTCGATGAATTGAACCTGTCTGTCACCGTGGCATCAGATGATAAAGTGGAATACCAAGGCCGCCTTTGGTCTCTCTCAGCCTTTACACGTGAATTTTTGCCAAAAAATAAGCAAAACTATTCGAGGGCTTATCAAGGGCCTAAGTACTTTAGCTACAAGGGCAAAACGTTAAATGAATTGAGAAAGGAATCTGACAGATAGTCTAATATACGTCATTATTAAATCTTATGATAAACGAAATAAAAAACAAAATACGAACCCTCGTCCAGAAATACGAGCAAGGCAAGGAGGTTTATCGCACATCGCGTTTCAATGAAACTCAGGTGAGAAACGAGTTCCTTGACCCATTGTTCGAGATTCTAGGTTGGGACATTCGTAATTCTGCTGGCAAGAACACCAATGAGCGTGAAGTCTTGCTTGAAGAACCTCTGAAAGCAAATGCTGCTTCCCATACAAAGAAACCTGACTACACTTTCCGCCTTTTTGGCGAGCGTAAGTTCTTCCTTGAAGCGAAAAAACCATGCGTCCATATTGAGCGTGAAGATGATCCTGCAAAGCAAGTTCGTCGTTATGGTTTTACTGCAGGTTTGAAGATAAGCGTATTAAGCAACTTTGAGCACCTTTATATTTATGATACTTCTTATCCAGTAGAACAGAATGACACTCGTGTCAAGGCTATTGTCCGCGAATACAAATACACCGATTACGAAGATGCAGCTGAGGAGCTTTTGGAGTACCTCGGCAAGAAATCTGTGTATTCTGGTCACTTTGATGAGGTGTGGAGTGAGATTGAAGCAAACGTGAATCACAAATCGGTTGATGATCTCTTCTTACAGCAGATTAATAATTGGCGTTTGATGCTCGGAAAAGAGATTCTGAACTGTAATCCAGAAATCGAAATGGAGGAACTTGGTGATGTGCTTCAGAGCTACATAAACAAGATCCTTTTCCTTCGTGTATGCGAAGACAGAAACATCGAAACGTACCAAAGTTTATTGCAGATTGCTGACCACAACAGCTATCAGGAACTGATTGCAAAGTTCAAGGCTGCTGACTCTCGCTACAATTCAGGTCTTTTCGAGGAAAAACTATCTGCAGAAATCATTAGCAATGTAAGTTCTTCATTTTGGTCAATCATTCGTGAACTCTATTTCCCTCAAAGTCCTTATTCGTTTGCGGTTCTTTCGTCCGACATACTCGGCAAGATTTACGAGATTTTTCTGTCACAGAGACTTGCTGTAGTTGATGGTCAGTTGAGCATTGTCAATAAACCCGAGAATGAGGATAGAGACATCGTAACCACTCCAAACTTCATTGTACGTGAAATTCTTCGTCAGACAATGAAGGATAATCTTGCACATCTGACAGACAAACAGATTTTAAGCCTTAAATGTGCTGACATTGCTTGTGGTTCTGGTGCGTTCCTTTTGGAAACATTTCAGATTCTTTGTGATGCGTTAGTTGACTTCTACACGGTTAATGACAAGAGTAAACTGATTCAAACAGACGTAAATACCTTCAAACTAAAATTTGAGGTTAAACGTAACGTACTCATGAGTTGTATCTATGGTGTTGATAAAGATTTCAATGCTGTTGAAGCTTGTAAGTTTGGTCTTTTGTTGAAACTTCTTGAAGAAGAAGATGATTCAACAATTGCATCATTCCATCCAGTATTGCCTAATCTTGATGATAACATCTTCTATGGCAATAGTTTGCTTGAATCCTCTGATGTCCCAGACAATCAAGTTGAAGAGATCAATCCTTTTGACTTTGGAGAGCGCAAGTTTCACTACATTATTGGTAATCCTCCGTACATGAAGACAGAGGACATCAAGGTCTTTACCCCCAAGGAACACAAACTTTATCCAAAACGCTACAAGAGCGCTTACAAGCAATACGATAAGTATTTCCTCTTTGTTGAACGTGCATTCAAGCTATTGAAAGAAGATGGTGCAATGGGATATATAGTGCCAAGTAAATTTATGAAGGTTGGTGCTGGCAAAGAGCTGCGCAAATACATTTCTTCCAACAAGAGCATCAAGGCAATTACTTCATTTGGCGTTCATCAGGTTTTTTCCGACAAATCCACCTATTCATGCATCATTGTTCTGCAAAACAAGGAAAATGACTCATTCACGTATTCAGAAGTTGATAGTTTGGCAAAATGGAAAGTTCGCGATTTGACTTCATTCTCAGAAAACGAGCGAAATATAAGCCGTATGGGAGAAGAAACATGGGTTCTTTGTTCTGATAGATTGCAGTCTATTCTGAATCATATTTCAACTCAAAGTCTTCCTTTAAGCGAAATCGTAGGTGACGATTATATTTTTAATGGCATCCAAACGAGTGCAAACAAGGTGTATATTTTCCAACCAGAAAGCGAGGATAGACAGTATTACTATTTCAAGTATAACAAGCAACTTTATCAGATTGAGAAGAAGGTTACAAAACCTTACTTCAAGACGGTGTCTGGTGATGACTCTCTCAACACCTATCGTACATTCAAGCCGAATGCACGAGTAATTTTCCCATACAAGAGAAGAACTGATGGCAAACTGGATGTGATAAAACTTAGTACAATCCAGCGTAAATACCCTTATTTCTACAATTACCTTAGTGTAATCAAATCAGAGCTTAACCGTCCTGACAGAGACATTAAGCCAGCACCTACTACTGCAAACGAATGGCATCGTTTTGGTCGCCATCAGAGCCTTGAAGCATGTGAGATTGCTGAGAAGATAATAGTCGGTGTTTTGGCTCAGGAGAACAAGTACGCAGTTGACACAAATGGCACGTTAGTTTCTTCTGGCGGTACTGCGGGGTATTGTCTTGTAAGTATTCCTTCGGATAGCCAATACTCCATCTATTACATACAAGCTATACTTGGATCAATTCAGGGAGAATGGCTAGCATCCCTTTACGGTGAAATATTTAGAGGTGGCTTCATCGCTCGTGGAACAAAAGTGTTGAAGCAGATTCCTGTACGCACTATTGATTTCAACAATCTTGCTGATGTCGCTGCACACAAAGAAATCGTTGAACGTCAGAAGTCGCTCATCTCGCTCGGAGATAGAATAGCAGCCAATGGAAACAATGCACGAAAGGCTACACCTTTGAAACGACAGTTTGAATTACTCAAGGAGGAACAGCAACAAGCGATAAACAACCTCTACGGAATGACCGAAGAGGAAGTCTCATTAATCCCTAAAATCAAAGAACTATATGCAACTGATTAAAGACGCATCCGCGGAAAAACTAAGAGGAGCATACTACACTCCACCTGCCATCGCATCGTTCATACTGCATTGGGGTATTAATGGTGGAAAAGATGCTGACATACTGGAGCCAAGTTGTGGTGATGGTGTGTTCTTGGAGTGTATGCGTGATGAAAACATGCTTTTCAATACAGTAACCGCAGTTGAATACGAAGCAGCAGAGGCAGACAAGGCACGCGCTCTTGGTCTGCACGATTCGGAGGTTGTTAACCAGGATTTTCATCGTTTCTGTCTTGACACAGAAAAACGATTTGACCTTGTTGTCGGCAATCCTCCGTTTATACGTTATCAGTATTATGATGCTGCACAGCAAAAGCTTGCAGACGAAATCTTCCAGAATGCAAAACTCAAACGTACGAAACTCACAAATGCGTGGGTGACATTCGTCGTTGGTTGCACTCAGCTTCTTCGTGACAATGGTAAGATGGGATTTGTAATTCCTTCTGAATTGCTTATGGTGAAGTACGCACAGCAACTCCGTAAGTATCTTGCAAAGACCTTCAACAAGATAAACATTATTTCTTTTGAGAACCTTGTTTTTGAGGAAATTCAGCAGGAGGTAGTTCTGCTTCTTTGCGAAAAGAATGGTACAAACGAGCATAAGATAGAGCACATTGAGGTTACGGACACAGAGAGACTTTTAGCACTCGATCCTCATCAGTTGAAGTTTCCAAGTAAAGATATTGACTTCCACACAGACAAGTGGACCTATTACTTCCTGGATAAAAAGGAACTTGATCTGCTCGACAAAGTCAAGAAAGCCACAACTATTTCTTCATTTGCAAATGTAGAGGTAGGTATTACAACCGGCTCAAATGATTTCTTCACCGTGCCACAATCGGTAGTTAGCATATACCAATTGGAAGAATACGCTCGTCCGATGGTCGGTAGAAGTGTGCAAGTGAATAGCCTTTGTTTCACTAAACGTGATTGGAAAGCGAATGTCGCTTCTGAGGCGAAAGCTCATCTTCTGGTATTCACTCCTGATGCCAAAGAGAACGGCAACGAAGGTGTGAAGGCTTACCTTGAAAGCGGTGAAGCTGCTGACATTGATAAAGGCTACAAGACCAGCATTCGAGAACAATGGTGGGTTATTCCTTCCATAAAACTTTCAGACGCATTATTCCTCCGTCGTAACAACCTCTATCCGAAGTTTGTGCTCAACGAGGCTGGTGCATACACTACGGATACTATGCACAGAGTCTTCATCAAAGATAGTGTGAACAAGAAAGCATTTATTGCAAGTTTCTATAACTCACTCTCGTTTGCCTTTGCGGAGATTCTCGGACGCAACTTTGGCGGTGGATGCCTTGAACTCATGCCAAGCGAGGTCGGAGGTATCTATTTGCCATATAGAGAAGAGAATGAGAAAATATTTGATACTCTTGATCGAATGCTTCGTAGAAAAGCGAGTGCTGATGAAATCCTTGATTACACCGATGAAATCATTTTGCGCCAAGGTATGGGATTGTCTGAAGAAGAGATCAAACTGGCTCGTTCAATTTGGCACAAAATCATCAATCGTCGTTTGACTCGTGAGACACTTAAAAAGTCTATGGAGAAGAAAAAAACAGAAAAGGTGAAGCACACGCAATTAAATTTCCTCGACCTCTTCGAGCAATACGACCTTGAGCCAATCATACAAAATTCCATGGTTCGTGAGGACATTGAACTTGAGTACAATACGAAGAGCATTCGTCATAACTTGCCAATCGATCTCGCAAAAAACCTCCTCATTTGCAACGTCAAGAAGGACAATTGGGAACAATATCTTGATGGTTCTGCAAAGATTTATTACACAGGCAAAAAGTTTCCTACAACTGTTGCGCTCAACAAGCTCTACTACTTCATGCCGTACCTCTCTGGAAAAGGAATTCGCGATCTTTACTATATCAAGATTGCTCGACTTGGCTATCGCAAGGAAGGGCAAGAAAATGAGGACGAAAATGACCTCCGACTTGTGTTTGAGATTGAACGTGTCGGTCAGTTGTTCGAAGATTACAAGAAAATACAACTCGAAATCTGGCATACGTTTACAGACACTACGATGGAGAAGATCATGGACCTTGTTGACTAACAAGGCTATTATACACGATCGAGAAATAAGAAGTAAGATTTATACAATAAGTTTTTTGCTTTACACAGTATGAAAATACAGTCGATTCATATCAGAAATTTTAGAAAGCTTAAAAATTGCCATATAGACTTTGGTGAGAAAAAACTGTGTTCGTTGGCGCTAATAATAGTGGAAAAACTGCTGCCATAAGTGCCATTGTATGATTTCTGAAAGGCAACGAAAAGTTCACGCTGAAGGAATTTACAGCTACAAACTGGGCATTGATTGATGAGCTTGGTGATAAATGGTTGGCAAAAGACCCCGTTGATGACACCTTGTTAGATTCACATCAATGGGATGATATTGTTCCATCACTGCATATTTGGATGGATGTGGCTGACGGGGAACAATAGTCAGTATCCTCAAGACATACAGGTTGTACTTAAATACTTCGCCCTCCTCTACCAAATCGAAGCCAATCTCAAAGAACGCCACGCATCTTTGGAAGAAATACAAAAAGAGCGAGAAGAAAAGTCTGTCCTCATCTTAAATAAAATAGAACAATGGCTGAAGCAAAAAAACCTTGTAACAACTCCCAAAAGTTCTCTTGGCGAGGCAATCAGCTATACCCTTAAGCGTTGGGACAAACTATGTGTTTACGTCACCAATGGCATGTATAACATAGACAATAATTCTGTTGAGCGTAGCATCCGTCCCATTGCCCTTGGGCGTAAGAACTGGCTGTTTATAAAGAATGATGAAAGTGGTGAAGACTTAGCTGTAATATCAACACTTATCCAAACCTGTGAACTCTTGGGAATAAATCCAAAGGATTGGTTATCCAAGACGTTTTCCAAAATCGCCGGGCAAAATAATTACGATCCAGAAACATTACTACCTTATCATTACGTATAAAACAAATAAACCAAAGTCAATCTATCAGGACTTTGGCTTATTTGTTTTATACAATACGGCCTGCATGGGATGCTTACTTTGAAATCGTTGGTGTTGAGGATGCAGACAAAATCCGCAAGGACTTGTGGAACACTGTAAATAGTCGTGAGAAAGTGAATATCAATCTTCTGTACGACGATGACATTCAGACGATAGATGTTGACGGCAAGAATATTATTGCCATCAACGTGCCTCGTGCCGATTATACAGTCCGTCCTGTCTATATCAACAACAATCTGTCAAGAGGAACTTTCAAACGCAACCATGAAGGCGACTATCATTGTACGGAGCAAGAGTTGAAAATGATGCTCCGTGATGCCAATGAAGCTGGCAATGACGGATTGTTGCTGGAATACTACACAATGGACGACATCGATATTCCAACATTGGAACGCTTCCGTCAGATGTTTCAGAACTTACATCCAAAGCATCAATGGAACTCGGCAGAACATAAGGAGTTTCTAACGAACTTTGGAGGTTATACACGAGACCGAAGGACAGGACAGGAAAAGAAGGACTGACTAGGGCTGGACTTTTAATGTTTGGCAAAGGATTGCCAGTCCGTGAGCGTTTCGACAATCTGCGAATGGACTACATTGATAAATCCAATTTGATAGGCGACCAACGCTATAGCGACCGATTGACATACGATGGGACTTGGGAAAACAACCTGTTCAACTTTATTCGCATGGTCATTCCGAAACTGACACGTGATTTGCCTCACCCTTTCAGTATGGACGGTGTAGTGCGCAAAGACGATACGCTTCAAGCCAAGGCTGTGCGTGAAGCCGTCACAAATATGGTTATTCATTCCGATTTTATGGTGAATGGAGTGCTGAAAGTTGAAAAGTATGACGATTGTTTTGTTCTGACCAATCCAGGACTTCTGAAACTGCCTATTGAGCAGATTTACAAAGGTGGCGAGTCAAAGGCACGTAATCAGCGTATGCAGAATATGTTCCGCATGATAGGCTATGGCGAGAACCTTGGCTCGGGTTTTCCACTCATTCTAAACGCATGGAATGAAAAGCATTGGATAAAGCCTGAGTTACAGGAACAGCCTGAACTTATGCAAGTGAAATTGACATTACATATTCAAAACGATGTTTCATATAGTTCATCGAATGACCCAATAAATGACCCAATAAATGACCCAACAAACTTGACCGAGAGGCAGAAGATGATTTTGCGGATGTTCTCAGAAGAAAAGAATCTAAGCAGAGAAAGGCTTTGCGAGAAAACAGGATTGTCGGATGCCACTGCCAAGCGTGAAATAGCATTTCTTAAAAAGACTGGTTATTTGGAGCGTGTCGGCAGTCTTAAGACAGGGCATTGGATTGTTATTTCAAAATAATTGATCGTAGGAGCAAACATTATACTACGACTCAAATGTTGTTGAGTATCCTTTGGTAAGCATTGGCAAAAAAGATCTGAATTTCGGTTCAGAATTCTATCTATCACCTTTGTTTGAGCAAGTATCAATTTGATTATTCGTACAAAACTAAGGAAGAATATTTACAATGATGTAAAAAGCAGGCTGTAAGGCACAAAGGAAAAGACAACGCTGGTGTGTGGGCGGTGCTTGAAAAGGCAAAAAGTAAAGATTGAAAGAGACCTTCTCTGGAAAGAGAATATAGACTGACAAAATGACAACAAATAACAAGGATAATACACTTTCAATAGGAAGGAGCAATTATGCCGAAATACTGCGACACATTGTCGCAGTAGTTGAACAGTACTTGAACACGGCATTTGAACACTATGTGTTGCAAAGACATTCTCAATATTCTTTAGTTTTGCCCCAATACATGTGTCCGTTATAAGGAATGCGATAAATACAAAGTTTTGAAACAAAATTAGCCCGATTCCTTGGTGATTTGTGAAATATACTGGTTTGGGCCTTTGAAACGGAAAGCATGAACTATAATACCGATCTCAACCAAGTCCCTACAACAGGCTTCCAGGGTACTTCTCAGTACGTATCTTCAGCCATTCCATATGCCCGCAAAACTTCGGATAATGCCGACAAAACCATGTATCATAACTTTGGTGTGTGGGGAGCTATCGGCATAGAGTATTTTGTGTCACGTTCTATCTCTCTCGGAGCTGAAATGAATCTTTCTGCTCTTTACACCTACAAAGGTGACCACAGCACAAAGTATGAGGGTTACAATGTACACACACAGCAGGTTGAGGAGTATGTTGATGTGAAAGAGCCCTCGTCGAGCGCATTTGAGTTCGGCACAAAGAATATTGGTGCCAATATCTCTTTGACGTTCTACTTCTAACACGACACCTGTCTGAGAAACATCAAGGCCGAGTTTGAACATCACAATGTTCAAACTCGGCCTTTTCGTATAATAGGAGCAGAGACTATTTGTTCATCAACGACTTTACAACCTCGTAAGCCAATTCCACTCTGTCCTCCAGGTCGATGCCCTGTTCGGTTTGAAGAATAGGTTTCTCCATGTCGATAGTTTGAGTTGTGTGGCCTTGCTCGTCCGGAGTTTGATGACAAATATATAGCTTGTCGTCGGTGAAGTAAAGATATTTATCAGCAAAAGTTAACTTCAACACGCTGCCATCACCTGAATAAGCATACTCGCCAAGACTGATACTCAGATCGGGGAAATCGCACAGGAGCCGTTCGTTGAGAGCCTTTAAGAAGATGTTGTAGTTGCGGCCGCTAATGCTCTTTTCGGTCCACATCATAAGTATGTTGTAACCCCGTTTCTCGTGTGGATTCTCCTCATCCCAGAAGTACATGCCGTAGCGCTCGGGACGCATGGCGTCGTACTTTACAAGATAGTGACGCCAATCGTACTCACGCGTCTCGCGTAAATACCGGTCAATAACAGACTGTAGCATATCGTTGGTGAAATGCTGGCTCTGAGAGAGCAATGCCAGGAGTACGTCCCTCTTAGGCGCGATGCCTTGCTGGCTGGTGCTAAAGATGGCTCTCCACGACGAGTCGAAATCGGCCGAGCCCGAGCCTATCTGAAAACGGTTATTAACGAGCAAAGCGTAGTCGCCTATGCTGAGGAGGGCGCGGTTGACAAGCGAATGGTCGCAGGCAAACAACGAGTAAAAGCGATCAGTGAAATCGATGTGGTCGAGCCCTATCACGCGAATGGCGCCTTGCAGCAATGGGTGGTTCTCCAACCGGCATAATGTGTCGGCCTTGTCGGCATGCGTTTGCAGCCATGCAGCCTTTTCGTGCTCCTCGGCAAGCTGGTTGGCATTGAAGCTCAGATAACCTTCTTCTACATCGCCATGGGTGAGGATATATTCCGTCTGGCGGAGCAGGTTGGGCATATTGTCTTCGCGCAATTCGTATTCCGACTGCTTTATCAAATTGGTAATGATGCGAATGCGGCGTGCAAACTGTATGTCGCTTATCGTCTCCTTGTGTTGCAAATAATAAAGGAAGGCATAAAGCATGACACTGCGCCCAATAGGGAACAGACGGGTGCGGCCATTCATGTCGCCATACGTGTAACAAGCCTGGGCAAACACGTTGACGGGGGCTGCCACTACACATTTTTGCGGGTCTGATGCCGTCGGGGTGGTGGTGAGGTAGGTATTGAACAGATGCTCTATGTCAACATGCAACCAGCAGTCGAAACCCCGCTCAATGAACTCTAAATGTTCGGGAGCCTTTTCAGAGCCCCTGAACAGGTCCTCGACAATAGACAGAATATCCGAAGAGTTCTTTTTCAACTCTTCGTCTTTATAATAAATGATGTCTGTAAGGAAACGTAAGTAGCGTATGAATTTGTCGTCCACCACATCGTCGGCCGAAGAGCCGGTTTGCCCATTACGGTAGGGCCACAGCAAATCTGTCCAGTCAAGGTCCATCTTCTGCTCTATCCGGTGTTGTAACTGCTCAGCATCTTGCTGCGGCATAATGCTTGGATCGATGGCCTTGATACATGCCTCCCACTCTGCCTTAACATTCTCAAACTCGGTAAGGGGTTTGCCTCTTGAGTTCATTTTGATGTAAAGATCGTCGGTGGCACCGAGTTGCTTGATAGGAAGGAAATAGAAGGAGATGCACCCGGCCTCAAGACGGGGCCAAAGATTGTTACAAGAGTTATTGAACATAACATGTATGTAGTCAATCATTCTCAGCATGGCGCTAATAGTGGAATCGTTTTCCCAGTCAAGCGGCATCCAGTTTTGGTCTGTGATTTCTTCTGAAAGTTTGAAGCGGTTGAAATCGGGCTGGTAGTCGGGCGACACCAGGCGCTTGCAAAATTCGCGTGCACTGTAGCGTGTGGCATAAGAGAATTTTGTAAGGAAGGCCAGCTTGTCCTCGCTCACACCCTCACGACGGGCAATGTACCAGTGTAGCAGGAAGAGGGTTGTCAACCGCTGCTGTCCGTCGAGCGGAATGAGCGTGCGGTTATTGTCAATTTCGCCGTAAACAAAATCGAGCGTGATAGGTTCCTTATTTATGAGTGCCTTTTTCAGCGCGCCAACAAAGCGTCTACGAATGTCCTCTACCTTAGGCATATCACGTCCTTGAGCATAATCACGTTGAATGAGCGGAATTTCTATACCGTTCAAAGCCTCGCCCCCACCCTCTGTGTCACGGAACAGGTCGATAAGTGTATATTTTTTAGAATCTATAGTGTTCATCATGCGTTGAATTTTATAAGATTATAATAGGGTGCTACCACATGCTGTATGGCTTGCAAATAAGCCTCTCTGTCCTTCTGTCCCCAAAAATGCACTTGTACATCAGACGAGTTTTCATAATATTTCAAGAAAGTCATCTTGGTGCAGTAAGGTATGAACTCGCCACTCTTGTCCATTTTGATAATCAAATTGCGCTTTACATCGAATGTGGAGTTGCTCAAGCAGGTGTTATGACCGCAAGAGAGCAGGGCCAGGTTGGGGAGTGTATTGATATAATCCGTATCGGTAGTATCAGACAGATCGTTTACCACGCGGCGAAAGAAGTCTTCGAAGTCAGATCGTATAAAGCGGCCATCATCTATGGCTTTTTCCACGGCTCTAACAAGCTCGTTGTCGGGCTCGTCACGATGAATAGCTTTCAATGATGGCAAATGCTTCTGGAGCCACTCCAGCTGAAGTTCGACAGTTTTCAGTCCCTCAGAGTTCTGTGCATGAATGTGCTCTATGCTCCATTTCTCGTTATTATATTCATTAAAGGGGAAACGCTGTCGCACGCAATACGATATAATAGATTGTACATTAAATAGCAGGAGTATGCGGCATATCCGGTTATAATCCTTGTGGTAGTCTAAATCCCAATAACTGTCTTTGTCGTTTGTGCGCCATGTAATGGATTCTGCAATCAACTCGTCTAACCGATCCTTAAACTCGCTCTTGCGTTTGCCACGTGCCTCGTCAAACAAATCGGCCATTGTATTACTGCCCGAAGCTATCAGATAGCCAATCTTGTGGTAGTACACATTGTCCTTGTACCACTCTTTCAGTTGCAAGAACCCGTTGATTACCTCTTGCCACACGCTGTCCCTGTCTGAATGTTTCAAGCGCTCCTCCATTTTGAAGAATGTGAAGAGGGGGTCCTTCTCTGCATCTTGCTTGTGGCACATGAGGTCGAACAAGATGTCTATTCTGGTAGGATAATCCTCTGCACGCTTACGCGTGATAAAAGCCCAAAAGGCACCATCGTCATCACGTAATTGTTTCTCGATGTCGTCCCATTGAATAGCAATTTCGTACTTTCTGCGGTTCTCCATACCATTGGGCGTATCCGAAAGGAAGAGCGCACGTATCAGTTCGGCATTGGTCAGTTGTATTTTGCCTATATTCAATCGCGTAAAGAGCGCTATGGGGTCGGCCTCAGCACCCACTTCGTACCATATCACCTTTACCCTTTCGTTGACGTAGTTACAGAGTTTGTACAGAGCAGAACTCTGGCTGTACGTGTCGTCAGGAAAAGTCTCCTCCAGCCAGTCCTTAATGGTAGTATATGCCTGATAGATATGGAAAAAATCTATATTCGTTTGGGCCAGCTGCGGGTCCATATTATCAAGAAAGGCTTGCGTCTTCTTCCTTGTTTCATACTCAAAACTAAATTCGGGTTTAACGAATTTGAAGAAGTTCTGCTCGACATAACGCAGCAGAATGTAAATGGTAGTGAGTCGTTGCTGCCCATCAATCAGGTCGTACTGCAACTCGCCTTTTTTCTGCACCACAACGGGCTGCAAGCAATAATCTTTTTCCTGTCCGTTTGCCTCCATGCACTGATAGAGGTCGTTGAGGAGCGTTTTAACTTGCGTCCGTTCCCATCTGTATCCGCGCTGATAGGCAGGAATATAGAATGTGCCGCGTATGTCTTTAATAGGCTTGGCTTCTAATATTACGTAGTTTTCCATGTCATGTTATTTTATTTATAGTTATTGTATTCAGGCAGGCACTTTAACATAATAAGCAGAATGGCGGAATGTCTGAAAAGGCTATGCTATCTTACCAGTAAACTCGTTAACTCGTCAACTTGTTTACTGATTTCGCCAACGCGTATATATAGTACTTTGCGCTCAGAATTATAAAAAAACAAGTAAAAAATTTAAGTGCTCAAAGTTTCGGATCTTGAAAGGAAAGGTAAAGCCCAAGCTAAACCCTATAGTCGAGCTAAGTGTCAACTTGCATAGGTTTCTGATTTCCTTGGCTAATATACAACCTTTTTGCGTCATGCAGTATTGTCCTATCTGTCCTATCTAATATTTGTGTGCATTTCGAAATGCGCTGATGCGCAGATACATACACTATTTATAACGCAAATATACACACGTTTTGCGGAATACCCATTGGGGGGTAAAAGTATGTTAATGCGCTTATAATTACCGCTTTTTGTAGTAATGGCACCCTTGTTATTGTAAGGCTTTCACGTTGGTGGAATTAGTAAACAAGTTGACAAGTTAACCTGTTAACCAAGAATTCCACCAACAGGTATTTATGTTTGTGCAAACAAAGCAACTTTCCGTCTCAGAAGGAAAATATCGGACAAACTTTCCTTCTGGGACGGAAAGTTTGGCGAAATCTTTCCTTGCAGAAAGGAAAGTTAGACCGAAACAGCACAGATACGCAAATGAGCTGATGCCGTAGCGCGTGTGCCAACTGCCGGGTGCTAACGCCTGACAAGCAGGTGAGCAGAGGTGATATCGGCATCAAAAGCGAGACTATTTTTGGACATTCTGAGTTGTCTGAAACGCGCTGCAAGAAAATGCAAGCACTAATGGGACGCGTCCCGAGGCTGCTGAAAAATGCCCGACGCGAGACGCGTCGCCCCCATTAGTGCTTGCCCCCATTAGTGCTTGCGTTTTCTATCTGATTGACAGGTTAAAAAGCGGATTTGGAGCCATGGGAAGAACTGTTATACCAGGAAATTGCGCTCTAATGGGGGCGACGCGTCTCGCGTCGGTTTTTTCAGCAGTCTCGTCTCGCGTCGGTTTTTCAGTTTGTTTGCTAACCCATAGACCAACCAGCCACTATACAAATACTTAGGTACGGGCTTTAAGCCATATCTGATAAAACAAGTGCAAAACTATGTACTTACTATTGACAAATAAGCGCATCACACCCCATTTTGCAATACAAAATGAGATGCGATGCGCTTGTTTTATAGGAATTATTAGTTGACAACGGGACAGGGTGAAGGGGGAACGGGTAAGTTTGACCGATTTCCACACTTTGCCTTTCGGTAGTGCCGGACATACTTACCCGTCAACTTGTCAACCTGTTAACTTGTCAAACCGTTAACCTGTCAACCCGTTATTATTTTCCCAACTTGGCCTCAACCCACTTGCGGGCGTTGACAAAGGCCTCCATCCACGGAGTGATGTCGTCGGCCAGACGGTTTTCGGGATAGTAGGCTGTCTGCCAGGGGAAGAAGGCACGCTCCAAGTGCGGCATCATGGCCAAATGGCGGCCATCGGGGCTGGCAATACCTGCCACACTGTATGACGAGCCATTGGGGTTGCCGGGATAAGCATCGTACGAATACTTGAGCACTACGTTGTAGTCGTCCTCAGGATAAGGCAGGCTGAACTTGCCCTCGCCGTGAGCCACCCAGATGCCGAGCTTGTCGCCCGAGAGCGAACCGAACATCACGCTGCGGTTGGTGGGTACTGTCACGCCAAGGAAGGCACTCTCAAACTTGTGCGAGTCGTTGTGCAACATGTGGGCACGCTTCTTGTGGTCGGGGTTGATGAGGTTGAGCTCTACCATAAGCTGGCAACCGTTGCACACACCAAGCGAAAGGGTGTCCTCGCGGGCATAGAAGCGGTCGAGGGCTTCCTTGGCCTTGGGGTTGTAAAGGAAGGCACCAGCCCAACCCTTGGCCGAGCCAAGCACGTCGGAGTTAGAGAAACCACCGCAAAACACAATCATGTTCACCTCGTCGAGCGTTTCGCGGCCACTGATAAGGTCGGTCATCATCACGTCCTTCACATCGAAACCTGCCAAGTAAAGGGCATAGGCCATTTCGCGCTCGCCATTGGTACCCTTCTCACGAATGATGGCTGCCTTGATGCCTGAAGGCTCGCGGCGGTCGGGATTGAGGCCGAACTGGCTGAACTTGCCTGTAAACTCGGGGTGAATATGATACTCAAGCGGCTGCTGCTTGTAGTTTTCGTAACGCTGCTTGGCACAACCGTTCATGCTCTGCTTGGTGTCGAGCAAATATGATGTTTCGTACCACACATCGCGCAGGTAGTCAATGCCAAACTGGTAGGTGGCATCGCCAAGGGTTACCATGATTTGACGCTCCTCGGCAGGTTTACCTATCTTGACATAGCCCACGCCAGCATCGTCGAGCAGGGCCTTGAAGTCCTTTTTGTGCTTGTCGGCCACCTGTACTACCACGCCGGGATTTTCGGCAAAGAGCACGCGTACCAAATCGTCGGTCTTGAACTTGTCGAGGTTGACGTCGATACCGCCCTCGGTGTTGGCAAAGGTCATTTCGAGCAGGGTGGTGATAAGGCCACCTGCCGAGATGTCGTGGCCGGCCATTATCCAGCCCTTCTTAACGAGCTGCTGCACGGCGTTGAAGGCCTCGCGGAAGTAGTCGGGTTTTTTAACCGTGGGCACATCGCTGCCTACATAGCCCTGGCTCTGCGCAAAGGCTGAGCCGCCAAGACGGAGTTGGTCAAACGAGAAGTCGATGTGATAGAAGGTGCTCTTGGCATCGTTCTTCATCACGGGTGACACCACCTGACGAATGTCGCTCACCTCGCCACCGGCACTTACGATAACGGTGCCCGGCGAAATGATTTTCTCGCCATTGGGATATTGCTGTGAAAGCGAAAGCGAGTCCTTGCCAGTGGGCACATTGATTTCGAGTGCGCAACAGAAGTCGCTGAGGGCCTCAACACCCTTGTACAGACGGGCGTCCTCACCCTTCTGGCTGCGGCAGGGCCACATCCAGTTGGCCGAGAGCGACACACTGTCGAGCCCCTCGCTCAGCGGTGCCCACACAATGTTGGTGAGCGATTCGGCCACTGAGAGCACCGAACCGGCTGCGGGGTCGGCCAAACCGGCCTGGGGCGCATGCCCCAAAGCGGTGGCAATGCCCTTGCGGCCACGGTAGTCGAGTGCCACCACGCCACAGTCTGACAACGGCAACTGCAGTTCGCCCTGTGTTTGCTGGTGAGCCACCTTACCCGTTACCGAACGGTCTACCTTGTTGGTGAGCCAGTCCTTGCAGGCTACAGCCTCGAGCTGCAGCACGCGGTTAATGTAGCTGTCGAGGTGGGTGACATCATAGGTCACGTCCTTGTATTTGCGTTCAACGGTTTCGTCTACCATCACCGTTTTGGGTGAGTGGCCGAACATTTGTGCCACATCGAGGTCGAAGGGGCGCTTGCCGTCGCCCTGTACGAACGAGAAGTGTGCGTCGCCAGTGGTTTCGCCCACCACATACATCGGGGCGCGCTCGCGCTCGGCAATTTGACGCACGTGTTCGATGTGCTCCTCTTGTATGAGCAAGCCCATGCGCTCCTGGCTCTCGTTGGCAATGATTTCCTTGGCCGAGAGTGTGGGGTCGCCAATGGGCAACTTGGTCATGTCGATTTGTCCACCGCACTCCTCAACCAACTCGCTCAAGCAGTTAACGTGGCCTGCCGAACCATGGTCGTGGATAGATACTACGGGGTTGACGTCCTCCTCGCACAAGGCGCGCACCAGGTTGTTGGCACGCTTCTGCATTTCGGGGTTGGCGCGCTGCACGGCGTTGAGCTCGATGCCGCTGCTGTAACGGCCGGTGTCGACAGAACTTACTGAGCCGCCGCCGAGACCGATGCGATAGTTGTCGCCACCTACCACAACAACCTTGTTACCCTTCTGCGGGGTGCCTTTCAAGCAGTCGCGCTTGGTGCCGTAGCCCACACCACCTGCCAGCATGATAACCTTGTCGTAGCCATACTTCTCGCCATTCTCCTGATGCTCGAAGGTGAGCACCGAACCGGCAATGAGGGGCTGGCCAAACTTGTTACCAAAGTCTGAGGCGCCATTCGAGGCCTTGATCAATATCTGTTCGGGAGTCTGGTACAACCACTGGCGCACGGGCAGAATGTCCTCCCATTCGCGGCCACCGTCAAGGCGCGGATAGGCTGTCATGTAAACTGCCGTACCGGCAATTGGCCATGAACCGACGCCACCGCCCATACGGTCGCGTATTTCGCCACCCGTACCAGTTGACGCACCATTGAAGGGCTCTACGGTGGTGGGGAAGTTGTGCGTCTCGGCCTTGATTGAGATAACGCTCTCAATATCCTTAACACGGAACCAGTCGCTTGTAGCGTGGTCGGCCGGGGCAAATTGTTCCACTACAGGGCCTTGGGCAAAAGCCACATTGTCCTTGTAGGCCGAAATAATATGGTGCGGGTTCTCCTTGGTCGTCTTCTTAATCATGGCGAAGAGCGACGAAGGCATTTCCTTGCCATCAATGATGAACGAGCCACCAAATATTTTGTGACGGCAGTGCTCTGAGTTGATTTGTGCAAAGCCAAACACCTCAGAGTCGGTGAGCTGGCGGCCGAGCTGCTTTTCTACGCCATGCAGATATTCAATTTCGGCAGGCGAGAGAGCAAGACCTTCTTGCTCGTTGTAGCTCTCGAGGTCTGATATGTACTCAATGGGAGCAGGCTTGATATTGACCGTAAAAATCTCCTGATCAAGACCATTGTACATACGCTGCAACATGGGGTCGTGATCGGCCTCTTCGCTCTTGACAGGGAAATACTCTTCAATACGCGCAATGCCGCGGAGATTCATGTTTTGTGTAATCTCTACGGCATTGGTGCTCCAAGGCGTAATCATTTCACGGCGGGGGCCTACAAACCAGCCTTTCAGCGCGTCAGCCTCTTCAAGCTTGGCACCGCCATAAAGCCAGCACAGTTCTTCCACTTCGTTCTCAGAGAGCTTGTGATCTACCTGAGTGGCAATCACGCTCTTCTGCGGAGTTGTAAAAAACAATATCATATCGTGGTAAGGATTTTGATGATTTTCGATAATGCTGCAAATTTAGGGAAAAAAGCGGAGTGCGCAAAGTATTTTGTTGGACGCTGCTACAAAAAAGCGTAAATTTGCGCACCCCTCCGTTTATATCATTAACGCCCGTTGACGAAATTCTTGGTTAACGGCCCCATCTGCACATCTGCATATCAGCATATTCGCGAGCAAAACGAGTGTCATGAGCAATAGTACACAAGGCAACACACAAGGCAAGACGAGTTTCGGACACGTGTTAAAATACACGGGTCTGTTTGGCAGTGTGCAAGGTCTGTCGATGCTGGCCGGTGTGGTGCGCACCAAAGTGGTGGCACTATTCCTTGGCCCGTCGGGCCTTGCGCTCATCAATCTGTACAACACCATGGCCAGTTTGGTGAGCCAGTGCACCAATCTGGGCGTGTCGTTCAGCGCCGTGAAGGACGTGGCCGAATGCCATGCCGCAGGCGATGCTGCAGCCACCAGCCGCAGTGTGGAGTCGGTACGTGTGTGGTGCATGATAACGGCTCTGTTTGGCACGGCAGTATGCCTCATGCTGAGTCCGCTCATCAGCTGGCTTACCTTTGGCAATCACGACTACACCCTGAGCATTGCCCTGCTCTCGCCCATGGTGGGCATGCTGGCTGTGACGGGCGGCGAAATGGCCATACTCAAGGGGCTTAAACGCTTAAAGCGTGTGGCCTTTGTGTCGATGCTGGCGGCTGTGGCCTCGGTGGTGGTGTACATTCCGCTTTACGCCCTGTGGGGCATGGCGGCCATCGTGCCGGCACTGCTGCTGTGCAACTTGCTCATCATGGCCATACACCTATATTTCGCCACCCGCGTGATGCCCTGGCACTGCCCGCTGTTCAGCCGCAAGGCGCTGGGACGTGGTGTGCCATTCATCAAGTTGGGCGTGGCCTACATTGTGTCGGGCGCCTTTGGCCAGGGGGCCGAGTACGCCATGCGTGCTCTGCTGCTGCGCGATGGCGGCATGGACGTGGTGGGCTTTTACAACTGCGGCTACATGCTCATAGTGAGCTACACCTCGCTGGTATTCCTGGCGGTTGAAAACGACTACTACCCGCGCCTGTCGGCCGTGATGCACCAGCGCACATTGATGAACGATGCGGTGAACAAACAAATTGAGGTGTGCGCCCTGCTGGTGTCGCCTGTGCTGGTGGTGTTTGTGCTGTTAATGCCTTTTGTGGTGCGGCTGCTGTTTTCGGCCCAATTTGCCACAGCCGTGGGCATGTCCACCTGTGCCGTGTTCTACATGTTTTTCAGAGCCTTCACCCTGCCGGCCGCATACCTGCCGTTAGCTGCCGGCCACTCGCGCACCTACATGGCCATGGAGTTGATATACGATGTGGCACTCACCGCCGCAGTGCCTGTGGCCTACCACTATTACGGCCTCAACGGCACGGGCTGGGCCTTGTCGGTCATGGGGCTGCTCGACTTGCTGCTCATACATGGCTACTACCGCTACAAGTACCACTACCAGTTCCGCTGCCAAGCCTGGCACATCTATGCGGTGCAGTTTGCCTTGCTATGCGGTGCGGTATATGCCGCCCTCGAACTGCCGCTTGCACCGCGCTGCATGGTTGGCGCCGCTGTGGCGCTGACATCTATCTGGCTCTCGCTGCGCCAGCTCAACAAGGAGACGGGCATGGTGGCCAAGGTGATGCAACGGTTAAAGAGGGGGCGCACTGAATAACAAGCTCTTGACGACAGTTCGCTGAATAACACCCTCTTAATAGCTGCCCACTGAATAGCTGCCCACTTGTCCACCACCAACTATCACTACATGCTAATATGCCTCAAATATCGATACTCGTTGCCGTTTACAACACCGCGCCATATCTGCCGCAATGCCTCGATTCGCTGTGCGGACAAACGTTGCGCGACATACAGATAATATGTATTGACGACTGCTCAACCGACCAATCGCCACAGATATTAGCGGACTACGCCCAGCGCGACGCGCGCATCACGCTGCTGCGCACACCGCACAACAGCGGACAAGCCGCGGCACGCAACCTGGGACTGCAAATTGCCACGGGTGAATTTACCACCTTTGTGGACAGCGACGACTGGTTGGCACCCGACGCACTTGAACAGGCTCTCGAAGCGCTGGCACAGAACCCGGCAAACGATTGTGCCGTGATGCGCCTGATAATGTACTACCCCGACGACGGACATGAGGTGGAGCACTACCGGCACACTGGCGGCAGGGAGGCACTGACGGGCGAGGAGGCCTTTATGCTGAGCCTTTACAACTGGGCCATTCACGGGGTGTATGTAGTGCGCACCACGCTGCACAAGCGCTTCCCCTACGACGCATCGAGCATACTCTACACCGACGACCATGTGACGCACCTGCACTACCTTAACGCCCGCCGCGTGGTGATGTGCCAGGGGCGCTACTATTACCGCCAGAACCCGGCTTCCACCACCCGTGCCTGCTCTATGCGCCGCTTTGCGTGTCTTGAGGCCGACTTGGGCAAAAGGCGGGCCATCGAGGCCGAGGTGGCCCAAGGGCATATTCCGCACCATGCTGCCGAGGCACTACGCTTGTGCGAAACGCAGCGGTGGTGCAACTTGATTGGCAGCTACCTCTTTCTGCTCGACAACAAAGCTCACTTTACGCCTGCCGAACGCCGCGAGGTGCTACAACGCATGGCGCGGGTGTTGCCCACCTTCAGCCGCAGCCTCATCGCCTGGCGCATCAAGCTGCACCCATTTTACTGGCCGTTCCACAGTTTTGCTATGCTGCGCGCCCAATGGTGGCTGCTGCACAAGTGGCGCACATGGCGCCACAACAGGTAGACGTCCTCACCACATCGCCCCATTGTGTAGCGACACAATGGGGCGACGCGTCCCGAGGCTGCTGGAAAAAACCGACGCAGGACACGTCCCCCATTAGCGTTTGCGTTTTTTGCAGCACGTTTCAGCCCCCCCCCGAAAAAAGCTGTCCCGTTTTTGAAGTCAATTTTGCACACCGACTTAAAATGGCGTTGATGATTGCCGCAACCGAATAACAATGCACTCCGCATTACTATTTTCTGCTTGACTTGTTGCAGAGTGGTGGCAAGCACATTATCATCGCCATTGTCGTGTTGTACTGTTGTGTTAGCAAAAGTTGCGGTGCATGCAGTAGCAGCTAGCACCATTGTGAAGAAAAACTTTTTCATAATTTTCTGTCGTTTTAATGTGATACATTTGTTATTTGACAGCGCAAAATTAGTGATGCCCGTTTCGGTTTCCAATTATTTCTTCACTGCATGTATAAGATGCCCGGCTTATTGTACAAGTTGACAAAAATCGGGGGTAAATTGCGCGCAAGATGCGCACTTCTCCTCAGCCTCAGCCCCCGACTCCACGACCGAGCGGCGGGTAAATTGCGCGCAAGGTGCGCACCTTTCCCCTACCCATTTGGCCCTATAAACAAATAACCGCCGCGTTACGCTTGTAACGTGGCGGCTTAATAGTATAACAATAGTGTGCTCGAAGCGAGACTCGAACTCGCACGGACATTTCTGCCCAAAGGATTTTAAGTCCTTCGTGTCTACCATTCCACCATTCGAGCGACCTGAGAGCGGAAAACGAGACTCGAACTCGCGACCCCAACCTTGGCAAGGTTGTGCTCT
>OIWM01001500.1_pt1 | contig 22580 bp, 14 predicted proteins | sample 1587451 | NCBI WGS metagenome assembly OIWM01 (sample SAMEA3888907, study PRJEB22519) | human gut metagenome | biome: human gut; feature: human-associated habitat; material: faeces | place: Denmark | collected 2011
CGAAAAATGCAAACAAAGAAATTATGAAAAAAGAGAAGGATTGTATGAATCTGAATCCATTGCTTCCATTGCCGGAACAACGGCTTTTTTCTGTTACGGTTGAAAACGTTACCGTCGAGTTCCTTGCGGAACAGCCGGGCGCGGAAACCGAGCAAATCACGTCGATTACACGGCACGATCATGCCTATATCGAATTGTTTGCCTGCACCTCCGGCAGCGTCGTCATCGACACCGAGAACGGCGAAACGGTGCTTGGCGCAGGCGACGTCGCTATCATCCCGGCGCATTTCCGGCATATCCTGATCGATTCCGAGAGCTATGGTACATGGGGCGTTGTGGGCATCACGTTTGTACATCGTTACGCACAGAGCTGCACGGATCTGTATGCTGTTTTTCACGCACTATCCGGAAATAACGGGATGGAGCGTATCGAAAACTGTCCGGATCTGTGCGACGCGGTTGTTGCCTTGGCAAATGCTTCTGCAGAAACCGGGTCATGTCTGCCGGCTCTCCGGTTAGTGCTTTTGCTTGCGGAAGCGGCGGAACAGAAATCGAAGCCGGATCGTCCTGACACAGCGGAGATTCTCTGCAGCGGCGGAGACATCGATCGGATATCACGGCTGGACTATCTGATAAATTCGTGCTTCATGCGCGAGCTTACCGCAAAAAATGTCGCCGAAAGCCTGTTTATCAGCGAACGGCAGCTGATGCGGATCACGCGAAAACGCTATGGAACAACCTTTCGGCAGACACTGCAGAATAAGCGATTGGACGTTGCAGCAAAGCTGCTTTGCAAGACCGATGATTCGGCTGCGGAAATCAGCCGGAAAGTCGGGTTCCATTCCATCTCGCATTTTTACAGGTCGTTTGACAAACGTTTTGGACAGACGCCGAATGCCTACAGAATCCATTCTTCAGAAACGCCAAACAAGTCTTTTTCGGATGATTCGGATCACCCGGATCATTCGGATAAAACATAAAAAGTGACTTTATGCCGCATGGAAACGGATAAGGTCACTTTTTTTGCGAATGCTTGTTTTTTACTTATTTTACTTTGGTTTTTCCGAATAAGCTGTTACGCAGACGCAGTCGTAAGATCACGCCTTTTTCGCGAATACTTTGCGAAAAATTCTGCCGACCACCGGAGCTTTGGTGAGCTGTTCGGGTGTATACACATGGAAAACAAGCAGCAATGCACCGTAAACCACGGCCGAAAGCACGACCGAAGCGAGAATGGCAATAAAGTTAGAGTGTACGAGCGCGTAGATGCCCTTGTAGCTGAAATAGGTCACAACGCCCATGAGAAGCGTCGCGGCAAAGGGCTTTACGAGAATGTTCCGGAGGGAAATCGGCACCTTGATGCTCCGCAATAAGCAGGTGAATTCGATGGCAAACACCGTCGATTGGCAAAGAATCGAACCCATGGTCGCGCCGTAAATGTTGATTTGCGGAATGCGGATCAGACACGTGTTGGCTGTGAATTTGACGATACAGCCGCATAGCAGTGCGAGTGCCGGAATGTGTACCTTGCCCATGCCCTGAAGCGAACCGGTGATGGTTTGGTTGAGTGCCATGAAAATAAGGCTTACCGAGCTGAGCTGCAATAATTCATAGCCAAGCGGTGCATTGGGGTAGAGCAGATGGTAAATCGGCCCGGCAAGCAGAATGTAGCCGATCGCACACGGCAAAATGAGTACGACGGACGTTAAAAACGAGGAATGAATGTAGCCTGCCGCCTGTTTTCGTTCGCCCGAAACCAAGCATTTCGCAATGCTCGGCACAAGAACCGTCGCAAACGCCACATTCATGGCAATCGGCAGATTGATGAGCGTGTCGCTTTTGGATAACATACCGGCAAGCCGCACGGCCTCGGCATTTAACTCGGCGGCTGTTGGATTTGCAATGGCCGCCACGCTGCCGTGCGCCGGAATGCCCCCGGCAAAGGCGCGTTCAATGCCGCGCGTGATGGTGGCGGTATCGACCATGCGGTTGATTGCCGAAATGACCGAACAAAGAGAAATCGGCACGGCAAGAGCCAAAATCTTCTTAGCGGTCGGGAAGAAATCCTTTTTGATACCGGCCTTTTGTGCGGCCGGAAAGTTCTTTTTCCTGCGCAGATAGGCAAACGTCAGATACAGCGCACCACAGATGGTCGCCACGGTGGTGGCGGAATTGGCATAGGCGGACATGATTTCGGGTGCCATGCCGACAGCCGCCAAAACAAACACAATGGTGAGCGTCGATTTGAATGCCTGCTCAATGACCTGTGACGCACTCATGACCTTCATTTGGTTGGTGCCGGAAAAATAGCCGCGGAACACGCTGGATATGCACACAAAGAAAATCGACGGTGCCAAAGCGGCAAGCGTGTAGCCGGCTCCGTCAAGGTGCAAAACGTAATGCGCAATGGGGTCGGCAAGCAAAAAAAGTGCCGTCGACAGCACCGCACCGATCCCGGCAAAAATGCATAACGCCGTGCGGAAGATTTTGCGTGCGCCGCCGTAATCGGAAAGTGCCGTTTTTTCGGAAATTAGTTTTGCAATCGCATTCGGAATTCCGACCGACGAAATGGCAAGTAACAGAATATAGACCTGATAGCCTGCGGAATAAAAGCCGTTTCCGGCGTCGCCGAAGCCGTCGATGTTGGTGATGACCATGCGGTAAAGCATACCGAGCACCTTGACAGCGACCTGCGCTATCAGAATGAGAAGAACATTGGAAGCAAAGGATTTTTGCTTGGGCTTTTGCGGCGTGTTGCCGGTGTTTGTCATAATTTCCATCTCCGAATATTCAAAAAAATCAGTCCGCACCGCCGCCCGGCAGATTGGCTTTGGCGGTAAGCGAAAGAACCGTGAGCTTTGCCACGGCCGTGCGGGCAAGGGCGGCGCGGTTGTAATCGAACTTTTCGGTTTCCGAATGCCGTGCCATGATAATCGTATCAACGGCGTCTGCCTTTTCGTCACCCTCCAAAAAGGTGACCGACGCTTGTCCCATGACGGATTTGTAGCGCATGGTTACATCTCTTTTGGCCGGGATACATTCCATTCCCAAAGGAATATCCATTTCAAAGCTGCAAAACGGGTTTTTGCATAACAGCTCGTATTTCCGCCCGGCCATCGCGCCGTGAATGTAGAAGCAAAGCTGTTTGTCTTTTACCGTGTAAGCGAAATTGACGGGAACAATGTAGGGAAAATTGCCGTCGGCAAGGCCGAGACGAAGAATCTCACAGGCATCGACAATTTTTAAGATTTCGGAAAAATCGGTGATTTCGCGGTCTTTTCTGCGCATAAGTTGTTCCTTTCGGAAGGTTTTTATCAGTATAGCATAGTCTGCACCGTTTTGCAAGGCATATAATGTGAACGCTTGGCGAAAACGCTTGACAGTTGGGAAAAACTGTGCTATGATTCTGCATGGTGAAACGGTGTTTGAAAACGCATAGGCGTGCTTTTCAGACGGTTGGTTTGGATTATTTTGCGTGAAAGAAGAGAGAATCATGTTCAAACGAAATATAGAAGAAAATCTGCCGTATTTTTGGTTTGCCCTTTTGGTGCTTGCGCTTTTTTACGGAATTTATTTTACCAAAATGCTTGTACAGAAAAAACACGGCATTCAAACCAGTCAAATCGGCAAACGGAAAGAGAAAGAGCTTCATGCGGTCGAAATGCTCATGGCGGCGGCGACGTTTCTCATCGTTCCCGTGCAGCTTGTGTCCATGGCACTCGGATGGAGCACACTGCCTGGCGGCGCGCGCTTTACCGGCTTTCTCACAGCCCTTCTCGGCGACGCGATTTTTCTTGCGGCCGTTCTCTGCATGAAGGACAGCTGGCGTGCCGGCATTCCCGAAAGCGATCAAACCGAAATGGTGACCACCGGCATTTATGCGTTCAGCCGCAATCCGGCGTTTGTCGGTTTCGATTTTATGTATATCGGCGTGTTTTTGATGTATGCCAATGTGCTTACCGGTATTTTCACGGCCTTTGCTGTTGTTATGCTTCATTTGCAGATTTTACAAGAGGAAAAATATCTGCTTTCGGTGTTCGGAGAACGCTATCAAACGTATCGAAAAAAAGTGTTCCGCTATTTGGGAAGAAAACGGTAAAAGCCGCATTTGCGGCACATCTCACACACCAAAGTTTACAGGAAAAGTGTAAATAACCCTTGATTTTTTCGGACTTTCGACGTATAATACTTCTGAATTTAGATTTTTGATTTTTAACCGAAAAGGAGTTGTAGCAAATGTTTCCTGTCGGATTATCTTCTTGCGGAAAAACGGTGGATGCGACACTGTTTGATGCATATCGTTCGAGCGGCATCACGCATATGGAGCTGTCGATGAATGTGAAAGGCTATGAGGCACTGGATTTCAAGGCCACGGAAGCCTTGGCAAAAAACTATGGCGTAACGCTTTGGTCGCTGCACTTGCCGTTTGCACCGTTTGAAACCTATGACCCGTCGCGCACGACGCTTTGCAAGGCCACGCTTGCGTATTTTAAGGAGCTGATCGCCAAAGGCTCTGATATCGGCATCCGAAACTTTGTGGTTCATGCAAGCGGCGAACCAATACCGGAAACCGACCGCGCCGAACGCATGAAATGCGCAAAGGAATCCATGGCGGACCTTGCGGAAATCGCCGACAGCTATGGCGGCACCGTCTGCGTGGAGGATCTGCCGCGCACCTGTCTTGGCAGAAATTCGAGCGACATTCTGGAATTGATTTCCTTAAACGATCAATTACGCGTTTGCTTTGACACAAACCACCTGCTTCACGAAGACAATGTGGATTTTGTGCGTGCCGTCGGAAAGAAGATCGTTACGACGCACGTTTCGGATTACGATTTTGTCGATGAGAAGCATTGGCTTCCGGGTGAGGGAAAGGTCGATTGGCAGGCACTGGTGCAGGCCTTAAAGGACGTGGGCTATAACGGCCCTTGGCTGTATGAAATCGGCTTTGAATGTCCGAATACCCTTTGGCGCGAACGGGATTTAACCTGCGGCGATTTTGCGGGTAATGCGGCGGAGATTTTTGAAAACCGTCCGTTAAGCGTGTTTTCAAAACCAAAAGCGTAACCAAAAGCTTGACAAATTCGAAAAAAAGGAGCTATTACGATGACCAAAAAGAATTATTTGCCGGTGTACACGCTCAGCGAAGAACTGATCAATTCGATTTCCCATGGCGTTGGAACCTGTCTCTCGATTGCGGCGCTTGTGCTCTGCATCGTTCAGGCGGCTGTCAACGGCACGGCGGGCGGCGTTGTCTCGGCGTGTATTTACGGCGTTTCGCTGACCATGTTATACATCATGTCCACCTTATACCATGCCATCACCAACCGCACGGCACGAAAAGTTTTCCGTGTGTTTGACCACACCTCTATCTTTTTCTTAATTGCCGGAACGTATACACCCATTACGTTGGTAACGCTCGGCGGCGCACTCGGCTGGACGCTGTTCGGCCTTGTTTGGGGAGCGGCGATTGTCGGTATCGTACTCAATGCGGTAAGCATCGAAAAGTTCAAAAAGTTTTCCATGATTTGCTATGTCTGCATGGGATGGGCGGCACTCATCGGCATCAAGACCATTTATGAACGGCTTCCCGGCAACGGCTTTACGTTCCTCCTTTTGGGCGGCGTGTTTTATACCGTCGGCATCGTGTTCTATGCGCTGAAAAAGTATAAGTATATGCACTGCGTGTGGCATTTCTTCGTCATGGCAGGCAGCATTATGCATTTCTTCTGCGTATATTGGTATGTTCTTCCGACTAAGCTGTATGCTTGAATTTTTACCGGCAAACCATAACTCCGGCAGGATCGATTCCTTGCCGGAGTTTTTCATACCGTTTTCCGATTATTTGAAGCTGCCGGGATTTTTTCCGGTTTCCCGGCGAAAGACCTGGCTGAAATAATTGCTGTTGCAAAAGCCGAGCATATCGCTGACTTCGCTGACAGTGTGCCCCTTTTTCAACAGATCAATGGCGGAGCGGATCTTGATGTTCAGAAAAAACTTGTGTAAGGTATAGCCCGTGCTTTCCTTAAAGCGTGCTTGCAGTGTTTTGGAGCTTATGCCGAATAATGCGGCGATTTCGGCGACATTGATCTGCGAATGGGCGTTTTCCTCCAACAGCTGAATAACTTTTATGACCATATCTTCGCTTTCGTAAGAAGCGCGGGCGTTTGTGTGCTCTGACAGTGCCACGGAAAGAAAAAACGCTTCAAACAAACGGATGATCACCTGCAAGGCATCCATGTTGTGATAATAGGTCAAATAGCTCGGAACGCCGATGGTGTGATGCGGTGCGTCGCTGTACGGCACTTGGTACTTCCGGTTGTAGTAGTTAATATAGCCGAGAATGGCGTCAAAGAGCATTTTTTCGGGTTCTTCGATATGATAGACCACGTTTTTTAATTTGTTGGCAAGAGTTCCTTCCATATCAAAGGACAAATTCAGTATTTCGCAGGAGGTGTCCGGCAGCGGACATAATTCATGAAACGCCATGGGGTGTATAAAGATAATATCACCGGCACGGAGATTATATGTATGCGTTTCGACGATATGTGTCACTTCGCCTTCGATGACATAGGCGATTTCCCATGCCGTGTGGCATTCTGGGGCCCAAGAGGTGCCGGCTTTTCGTTTGGAAAGATACAGCGTGTGAATGTCTTTGATGGAAATTAACTGTTTGTTGGCAAAGGATTCCGGCAAGGACACCTCGTAGCCTTGATTGATATATGGCGGTAATGGATAATTTTTCTTTTCGCAATTGTCGAAATTTCTCTTTTTCATAGGAATTTACTCTTTTTCATATAGATTTATTCTTTTTGTTAGCTATAATATATAATAGAGAAGAAGTTTACGCAAGTGTTTTGATGAATAATTCTCAATTTGTTTTCAAAAAGGAATGATCGAATGGTAAAAATACCGGAATCCCCACTCATTTTGATCGACGACGAACGACACAACGGCTGGATGCGGCAATCGAACTGGGATTGCGACTTACGCGGCGCAGGCGGCGAAAGCTGTCAAAAAAGCGACGGCAGGCAGGTGCTAAGCTGCAATACCGACTACCCGACTTGTCTAAAACGTGATATCAACCGCCAAACCGACGGAACCTTGGTGCTTGAAACCGATCTTACCGTGAAAAGCGGCAGCGGCTTTTATATCGGCTTTTGGGGAAAAGACACAGAGGCAGTCAAGCTTGTGTTTGAAAACGGCTTCTTTACGGCGGCCGGCAAAACGCTTTTTGCGTTTCCTTACGGAACACATCACTTCCTGTTTACTGCGGACATTGACAAAGGCGTTGCCAAGGTTCATGCCGACGGCGTTTGGAAAGCGGATATTCCCTTTACGGGAAACGCCGCCTGCATCGATTCCTTCCGAACCGGCTTTGCCAAAGACGCTGTGGGCGAAGCACTGCTCGGCCTGAATTTCAAGCTAAGCAAAAACTATCTTGTGTTCGACCTTTGCGTCAGTGCCGTTGAAAGCGCGCTTCCGGCGGAATATGAGCTGTATACGGAAACCGGCAAAGCCAAAGCCGTTTACAGACGCTATACGCCGAAAACGCTCTATCATGTGTATGACTTAACGGCGCAAAAGGAATCCTCCGCCGGTGTTGTCCGCCATTTTGACCGCGCTTGCGGCAACGTATCGTTTGAAATCAAATATTTGCCGCCCGAAAAGAATGCCGCCATGAAGATTTCGCTTCTTGCGGCCGGTCAGTCGGTCACCACGCTGACGGACGACGGCGAATACTTAAACGTTGGGGAACAAAGGCTGTATCACCACTATAAAAATGTTTGGCAGACGTTAAACATCGAAGCGGATACCGCTTCGCAAACCGCGCTTATCTCCCTCAACGGTAAAAAGATTACAACGCTTGCTTTTGAGAACCTAACGGAATTTGTCGATGCATTTTCCATTGCCCTTCATGCGCAAAAGAAAGCCTCGGTGTTGTTTGCCGATATGGTCGTGTTTGTCAAGCCGCCGTATCCGGCCGATTATGTGCCCGAGCCGCTCGTTCCCGAAAAGAAGGGTGATTACTATGTCGGCATCAACGTGTGCCCGATCTGGCATGGCGGTCACCACTATGGTTGGGACGAAATCACGCCGTTTCAGGAAAACCGCCCGTATTTGGGCTTTTACGACGAAGGCATTCCGGAGGTCGCTGACTGGGAAATCAAATGGATGTGCGAGCATGGCATCGATTTTGAGCTATACTGTTGGTATGCCGGGCAGGCCGACGCGCCGATGGTGCGTTCGTCCTGGTCAAGTGCCATTCATAACGGCCACATGAAAGCAAGATATTCGGACAAAGTGAAAATCGCGCTTTTGTGGGAGGCTTCCGCAAGCGCACATCCGCAGTCGCTCGACGATTTCAAAAAGTACTTTGTACCGTATTTTCTCGAGTATTTCTTCAAAGACAGCCGCTATATGACCATCGACGGCTATGCGATCATGTCCATCTATTCGCCGTGGACGTTAATTCAGAATTTCGGCAGTGCGGAAAAAGTCCGCGAGGCGTTGGAGTACCTGCGAAGCGAAGTGCGCGGCCTCGGCTACAAGGATCTTGTTATTATGTGCTGCTCGGAAAATGTGCCGAACACCAAGCTGTGCGGCGTCGATGCCGTTCATGCCTATAACTGGGGGCGAAAGGGCTATGACCCGGACGCCACCAAAGAATATGTCCGCGAGGATGTCAAGGCAGGATATGTACACTGCGTGCCGACGGTGAGCATGGGCTACAACGTGGTTGCATGGAATATGGGACGGTTTCCCTGCATGAAGCCGGACGATATGCAAATGCTTCTCGAATGGTGCCGCGATGAGATCCTGCCGCTCTATAAGGACGAACAGGAATCGTGGAAGCGCAAGCTTGTCATGCTTTCCACCTGGAACGAATACGGCGAAGGAACCTATCTCATGCCGGCCGGCATTCACGGCTTCGGCTATCTCGACGCCGTGCGCAGCGCTTTCTGCAAGGATGTGCCGCACGCCGATACAGCACCGAACCGAGAGCAGTTAAAGCGGTTGGATGTCATGCATCCGATGAATCGGAAAATCGTTCTTCCGCTGGAACAGCTTCCGCTGCCGGAAACCGGCAAGGTCTACCGGAAGTTCACGTTCCAAACCAAAGAGGACTTCGACAAATGGGAGTTCCACGGCTTTTCCAAGGTGGAAATCAAAGACGGAAAGCTTGTCGGTCATTCGGACAAACCGGACCCGTACATGGTTTTGAAGGAGGCTTATCTGCCGATCGACGCGGCAAAGGTTTCGCTTATCCGCGCGCATATCCGCGCCAATAAGGCCGGACACCGCGGCTGCTGCATTCAGGCATATTATTCGGTAACGCCGGATAAGAAGCTGTACGATTCTTCCTTGTATGAGTTGACCGATCCGAACCATGTCACCGCATTGGATCTAAAGGTCGGCAACAACAAACAAGCACCGTGGAAGGATCAGGTCACGGCCTTCCGCTTCGACCCGATTTGGGGCGAGGGCGATTTTGAACTCGTCGATATCGAATTTTTGGAAGCACCGGCGCATAAAACGCTCTATATCGACGGAAAAACCATTATTTTGGCGCAGTATATGCAAGAGCTTGACGGAAAGACCTATCTTCCGTTCGATACCCGAAGCGACCTTGTGCATATCCCGAATTTATACTATGAGTGGCACGAAACCGAACGCTCGCTGTATCTGTTCGGCGTGAAAAATGCCGTACTTACCGAAAACAGCGATACAGCCGTCGTTGACGGAAGGAGCGTCCCGCTCGAGCGTCCGATGACGCTGTATGACGGTATGCCGCTCATCGAAACGGAATTTTTCGCGGATATCTTAGGCTTTTCGTACCGCAAAGACCAAACCGGTGTCTATATGACATCGAAAAATATACAGTAAAGGAGACCAAGCAATGAACTTCAAATTCTTACGCTTCACGGCCATTTCGACGGCAATCGCGGCAATGATTACGGCCACCAGTTATGCGGACTTTGCCAAAACCAGAACCTACCAAAACACGTTTGACGATGTTTCCGCCGATTCCTGGTATGCCGCAAACGTTGCCGATGCCTATGAACTCGGCTTTATGAACGGGGATGTGTACAACATCTTCAATCCCGACGGGGATGTTACGGTCGCTGCCGGTATTACCATTGCAACGCGTATCCATGCCATCTACAACGGGAAAGAGGAGCCGACCAACAGCATGACCCGCACCTGGTATGACAACTATGTGCGCTATGCCATTGAAAACGGCATTATGAAAGAGGGCTCGATTTCGCCCTATGACCGCAGCATTACCCGCGCCGAAATGGCGTCGCTCATCGCGGCAGCCCTCCCGGACGATTACTTTACGCCCATCAACGATGTGAAAGTGGTTCCGGACGTCAATCTTTCCGCTTCGTATGCCGATGCGATCTTAAAGCTGTATAAGACCGGCGTGGTCATGGGTTCGGACTCTTACGGCACGTTCAATCCGGATGCGCCCATCAAGAGAAGCGAATGCGCCGCTATTATCGGGCGCGTCGCATTTCCCGACAAGCGGCTTTCCAAGACCTTGGAAACCAACGCGGCAAAAGATGCGTATCTGCTTGCCGAAAACGACAGATATACCCACAATCTTGTAAACAGCGATACGGCTGTACTAGAAAGCGTTTCCAGCGGCTGGGAATTTGATAACCGCGGTGGCATTCCGCGAACCAGCATAAAAACGCCTACTGTGCCGCTGCTCGATATCAGTACGGCCGAAGGAATGGCGCTCATCCGCAAATTCAATCCCATCACCGACGGCGTTATCACCGCAGATTTTGTTCTGTCGGTAGAAGGTGCCGGCGGCTATGTCGAATTCCGTGATGTAAACGGAAAATCGACCTACAAGGCCTATTTTGACGGCAACGGCTGGTCGGTGCAGAACGCCGCCATCGCCGCTCCCAAAGCGGACAGCTATACCTTCCGCGTCATCTTAAACTTAGAAACCAAGACCGCTTCGACGCTCATCAACGGCACGTCTTACGGCGAAACGGCGCTTTCGTCCGATTCGATTCTTGACTTCCGCTTTGCGACCGATGAAAAGGGAACGCCGGAGCTCATGCCAGGCTCGCTCCGCATGACGGTTAACTACGGTGTGAACGAAAACTTCGATATCGCGACTCCATCCGATGTCTACGGCTGGACCGTGCAGGGCGACGTGAAGGCCGAGAACAAAGAGCTTGTCTTGACCGGCGAAAGCTCTCTTACCAAGACGTTTGCGCCGCTTACCGGCAAGTATCTTGCTTCGACCTATTTCATCCTGCCGGAAGGCACCGAAAGCATCCGCTTTGCCGTATCCTCCGGCGGATATGATGCCATAAGTATTACCACCGCCGGCGGAAAGCTTTATGCAAACGGCACCGAACTGTATACGCTTACGCCGAATATGTGGTATCGCCTGCGTTTGGAAGCGAATCCGAGCCTTGAATCCGTCGCCGTGAAGCTCAACGGCAGAACGCTTGCCGCTATTCCGCTCGGCACGACGGCTTTGCCGGATACGCTCACTGTCGCAAGCATGAGCGGCGCGGCGCGCTTTGACAATATCGAAGTTTACGCAACGCCCGATCATCCGGATTATGCGCCCATTCCCGAAAACAAGGCAAACCTCTACGACTATGTGGTCATGGTCAATGTCTGCTCGCTGTGGAGAGACAACGGCACACATTATGGCTGGGGCGTTATCTCGCCGTTTGACGACAACAAGCCGGTGCTCGGCTATTACGACGAAGGCTCGCCGGAGGTCGCCGACTGGGAAATCAAGTTCATGGCGGAACATGGCATCGATGTCCAGGCATTCTGCTGGTATAACGACAGCGATAACGGTCCCGTAAAAACACCGGCACATTCGTATGCACTCAACGAGGGCTTTAAGAACGCCAAGTATAAGGATTACATGAAGTATGTCCTTCTTCTCGAGCTGCAGGCCGGAAAAGGCTTTGATATGGATCAGTTCAAAAACTACATGATTCCGTACTGGTTTGAAAACTATTTCTTGGATGACAGCTACTTAAAGCTGGACAACAAGCTTGTGATCCATTCGTATTCCACGTCGCTTCTTTCGACCGAAAAGTATTTCGGCAGCATGGCCGCAGCCAAAGAAGCACTGGCTTATCTGAACGATTACGCCAAGGCCTATGGCTTTGCCGGTGTGATCCTCTTGGGCGATACCGGTACAGAGCTTGTGGACGGCATTGCCGCCTACAGCTGGAGCAGAACCGGCTATCTGTATCAAACCAACGTCGATAGGAATACCGAAAACTATAAAAAAGGCGCGTCTGCCGCACATCCGTATTATATGGTTCCGACCGTATCGGTCGGCTTCAACTCGGTGGCATGGCTCAATGAACGCTATCCGCTCATGACGCTTGAAGACTACGAAAAGACGAATAAATGGGTTAAGGATACCTATATTCCGCAATACGCAGACAAATCCAATTGGCAGAATAACCTTGTCGTTCTCTCCACCTGGAACGAATACGGTGAAGGAACGTATATTTCGCCGTCCGGTCTCAACGGCTTCGGCTACTTAGACGTTATCCGCAAGGTGTATACCAATCTTCCGGCAAGCGAAAAAGCCGATGTCTATCCGACCGAAAACCAGCTTGCACGCATCAATCACCTCTATCCGCAGAGCTACCGCGTGTTAGAAAGACTTCGTGAAAACGAAGACCTGAGCACCGGCTCTCTTGCCGAAGACGATTCTTTGGAGACCAAGGAGACCTATATTTTAGAGGAAGCCAATGTTTACCTCGGCGGCAGTGCGGATCCATCGTTTTCCGAAGAAGGCGTTACGGCTACAGCCGATGAATCCGGCGACCCGAGAGTCGAGCTTACCGGTCTTGAACCGATGGATATCACGAACGTTACTGCCTTGCGGATCACCATGCGTGCACCGAAGGGCTACAGAACGCAGGTGTTCTTTACCACCGACGGCGATCCCGAATTGTCCGAAAGCAAATCCTTCTACCTCGATCCCGATTCGGACGAACTGAAAACCTATACCATTCACGGCCTTACCAAGAATAAGGCTTGGAAGGGCAAGCTGCTTTCGTTGCGCGTTGACCCGTTCAATGCCAAAGACCTTGAATACACCGTTCAGTCGGTCGAATTCTTGGGTGAACCGAGCCAAGATACCGTACCTACGCTGACCGTGAACGACGTGCGCATTAACAGCCCGATTTCGTATAAGGAAGCCGGCGGCAAGATTCTGTTCCCGCTCGATCCGCAGACCGCTGTTCACAACATCATGCATACCTACATGACCTGGAACAAGGATGCCGGCATTCTTTCTCTCGCTGCCAATAACCATACGATCACCTTCACCGTCGGCTCGGATAAATATACGCTCGACGGCAAGCAGGGCGACCTCGGCTACAAGATGTACCTTGTGGACGGCCTCCCGATGCTCGATTATGAGTTGGTTGCAAAGTCACTCGGTCATACCGTCGAAAAGGACGGCAACAAGCTGATCATCAAGACGGCAAATTATGACCGCTACCATGCTATGTATGAACGCGTCGAGGGCATTTGGGAGTTCAATGACTACGACTGCGAAGGCTGGCATACCACGCACATGGATCTTTCGACGGTCGGCAAGGGCTATATGCACGCCGTTACAAGCGAAGCCTATGCCGCAGGCGGCAGCCAAGACCCAATCATTCTCAACAATAACCTAAATATGCCTGCAAAGAAGTTCAAGTCGGTTGAAATCAAGGTTCGTTACAGCTACTATGCGGATCGCTATAAGCCGGATACCACAAATAACGACCGCGCACGTTTCTACTTCCTTACCAACCTCGACCCGTCTTGGAATGAGGATAAGAGCATCCGTTTCGGACAGTATGCCTCGCGCAACAGCGGCGAAGAGTGGGAGGTATTCAAGTTCGATCTTACGCAGCTTGAAACCTGGCGTGATACCATCACCGACCTCCGCTTTGACCCGTTTGACGCGGACGGTACGATCGATATCGACTATATCCGCTTTGAGATCGATCCAGATTTCGATCCCGAAGCCGAAGAAATCGCCAAGAGAGTTCTTCATAACGGCGACGCGGAAGACACCAAAAATGTTGCGTTCCGCCCGAACGACGGTGAAACGGTCACCATCGAAGTGGATTCCGAAGATCCGACCAATCACGTTTACCGCATAGTCGGCAAACCGAATGTGAAAGCTTGGACGTATGTGCTGTATGATTATCCCTTCGAAAAGGGCATTACTTACAAATATGCGTTCGATATCCGTGCACTTCCCGATACGGCAGGCAACAGCTCGGATTACAGCGTCTCGTTAAACCTCCAATATCAGGACAGAGCCGGTGCCAACCAGTCCACCGGTACCAAAGACCACTTGGTCGAACAGTTTACCGTTCCTGCCGGCAGCGAATGGACGCATATTGAAGGCGAGTGGACGGTATCCACCATCGACGTGGAAAACGCCGGTATGTTCTCCATCTTCATCAATCCGCCGTCGGAAAGCAGCGCCGGTTCGTTTGAACTCGACAACGTTGTCTTTATGCCGGCTGATATGGAAACCAAATGATCCGGTAAGAAACCGCACCGCATAAAACAGTGCCGCAGGCGAGATGTCTGCGGCACTGCTTTTCGTAAAATATCGCTCGGGCACGGCATTTTAACTCTTGACAAAATGCATGGCGTGTGCTATACTCAAGTTGTCGAAGAGAAAGTCTTCGATTTGTTTGAAATACAAGTTAGTTGAAACTAACTTGCTGATCGGAGGAATTTTTTATGGGAACAGCCATTCTTGTGGCCATATTGATTGTCATCGGACTGATAGCTGTCAAAAGCTATGCGAAAAAACTGAAATCCGGGTGCTGCGGTGCAGGCGACAGCGAAGGCGTTGTCAAGGTTGAAGATACGGATGAAACGCACTATTCGCATCATGTCGAGCTTTCTGTTTCGGGCATGACCTGCAAACACTGCAAACAGCACGTGGAAAATGCGTTTAATAAGCGCGACGGCCTTTGGGCGCAGGTGGATTTGAAAAAAGGCCTTGCCGATGTGCGAACCAAAAAAGAATTGACCGATTTTGAGCTGCGCGATATCGTAAGCGGTGCAGGCTATACCGTCACCGGTATCCGGCGCATCGCATAAAAACGCATCTGCCGCCACGCGTGCAGTTTTGTGAGAAAAGAGGATTTCTGTGAAGATTGTTTTGCTTGATGCCGGAACGTTAGGGCGGGATATGGACGTTTCGTGCTTTTCTGGGCTCGGCTCGTTTACAGCGTATACGTCAACTGCCGCGGATGAGGTCGTCGAACGGATCAAGGACGCGGATGTCATCATCACCAACAAAGTGCAGTTAACGGCCGATGTGTTAGCCCATGCAAAGAATGTGCGGCTTGTCTGTATCACCGCAACCGGCTACGATAACGTCTCGATGGCCTATGCCAAGGAGCATGGCATCGGCGTGTGCAATGTGCGCGACTATTCGACCGATTCGGTGGTGCTTGTGACTGTCAGCCTTGCGCTTTCACTCGTCTGTCATCTGCCGGTCTACGACCGCTATTGCAAAAGCGGCGCGTATACCGCAAGCGGCGTGCATAACTTACTTGAGCCGGTATTTTACGAGCTTTCCGGAAAAACCTGGGGCTTGTACGGCTATGGCAGCATCGGCAAACGGGTGGCACAGGCGGCCAAAGCCTTCGGCTGTGAAATCGCCGTCTGCCGCAGACATCCTGCGGACGGGCAGACCAACCTGACACTTCCCGAACTGTTCGAAACAAGCGATATCATTTCGCTGCATACGCCGCTCAACGAACAAACTCTGCACAGCGTCAACCGCGACGTATTGAAACACGCGGCCAAAAAGCCGATCCCTTATCAATGCCGCACGCGGAGCGGTCGTGGATGAGGAGGCCGTGGCCTGCGCCGTCGAAAGCGGCTTGCTTTCCGGCTTTGCGACCGATGTTTACGAAGGAGAACCCATGCGTGCCGATTCACCGCTGCGGCGCCTTGCCGGGCGGGATAACGTCCTTTTCACGCCGCATATGGCCTGGGGTGCTTACGAAGCGCGTAAGCGGCTCGTCGAAGAGGTGTACCGCAATATCGAAGCGTTTTTGAACGGAGAGACCCGTTCACGCGTCGATTGTTTGTAAAAATTGTACGAGAGGCGAAATTCTTTCAAAAAACATCTTGTCAAACGCTGTCGATTCGTGTATAATAGAGTTGCTTGAATTGGATTTTTACTCGAATGGGGAGTTTACCGTACATGAACGATATAGCAATAGACCTCGGCACGGCAACCGTGCTTGTTTACGTGAAGGGCAAGGGCGTTGTGTTCGAAGAACCGTCTGTGGTGGCGGTGGATAAAGCGACGGGAAAGGTGTTAAAGGTCGGCAAGGAAGCGGAACTTATGCTCGGCCGCACGCCGGGAAACATTCTTGCCGTGCGTCCGCTGCAGGATGGCGTCATCTCGCAATACGACGTCACACTTAAAATGTTGAAATATTTTCTTCGCAAGGTTTCCGGACCCAGCATTTTCAAACCGCGCGTGATGGTCTGTGTGCCGAGCGGCATTACCGAGGTGGAGGAACGCGCCGTGTATGACGCAACCATTGCCGCCGGAGCCAAGAAAACGTATTTGATCGAAGAGCCGTTAGCGGCAGCCATCGGCGCCGGAATCGATATTTCGAAACCCGAAGGGCATATGATCGTGGATATCGGCGGCGGAACAACGGATATTGCCGTGATTTCGCTCGGTTCGATCGTCGCGTCGGATTCCCTGAAGCTTGCAGGCAACAAGATCGACGAAGCCATCATTAAGTACATTCGCCGCAAGCATAACGTTTTGATTGGCGAAGTGACTGCCGAGGAAATCAAAAAGAAAATCGGCGGTGCATGGCCGTTTGACAACGAATATGTCATGAACGTCAAGGGACGGTGCCTAAAAGAGGGACTTCCCAAAATGATCAACATCAGCTCCGAAGAAGTGCGCGAAGCTGTGCTGCCGGTGGCGAAAGCCATTGCCGACGGCGTGTGCCATGTCCTCGAGCGCACACCGCCCGAGCTTGTGGGCGATATTGCCGTGACCGGCATCGTTATGACCGGCGGCGGCAGTCTGATTTACGGCATGGACCGGCTGATTGAGCACGCTTGCGGCATCAAGGCTTATATCGCCGAGAATCCGACCACCTGCGTGGTGATCGGAACGGGACGGTCGCTTGACAATATGCAGGTGCTGCCCGAAGGCATCATCAATATCTCCCGTCAGCGGCAAGAGCGTCTGTAACATCGCATACCGAAAAATCCCTGCGTTTTCAAAGCGCAGGGATTTTTTATAGGGCATCGTTTTCGCATATTCAATGGTTTGTTTCGTCGTTTTGGTCTGAAAGAAGCGTTTTCAAAATCTTTTCGAGAAGTGCAATGTCGATCGGCTTGGAAATGTGCGCATTCATGCCGGAAGCAAGGCTGCGCCGCACATCCTCGGAAAAGGCGTTGGCCGTCATGGCGATGATCGGAATGCTTGCACCTTGGGGATTGGCGCTGTTTCGAATGGCTTTCGCAGCTTCCAAACCGTTGAGCTTCGGCATTTGCACATCCATTAAAATCGCATCATATTCACCAGGCTGTACGGTTTCGAAGGCATCAACCAGAGCTTTGCCGTCCGCATAGAAGGTGCAGGACGCGCCTTTCATGCTCAAAAGCGTTTGCAGGATTTCCGCATTCAGCTTGTTGTCTTCGGCACATAAGAAATGTAGGCCTTGTAAAATCGATTCGTGTGTCCCATCCGGATTTCGTTTGGCGTGTGCTTTCTCGATTGCAGCCTCCAAATCCGAATAAAACACCGGCCGCCGGAGAAATCCGTCCGTGTCGTCGGAGTCAAAAGCTGCCTCTGCCTTGTCATTTGACGGGTAATCCACGCCGAAAATCAAAAGCTCCTCGGAACACATACGGCGCAGCTTGGCGAGAATTTCCGGTGCTATGTCGCTGCCACTTGCGCCGACAAACAAAATGATATCGACCGATTTTTTGTCCGGCATTTCCGAAAATTCGGTGATTTCTGTCACCGGGATAAGCTTTACCGGTTTGTTCCTCGTTGCGGCGTAAAGATTTTCCACAACGGAAGCATCCTCCGAAACGATCAGAATATTGTGCGGCGTGTCGGCGGCCTTCACATCCGTTTGAATCGGTAACGGTACGCGCACCGTAAAGCGGCTGCCGATATGCGGCTCACTTTCGATATCGATCGTGCCGCCCATCAGATCCACAATGCTTTTGGCAATCGCCATGCCGAGTCCTGTGCCGGGCACCTTGTTGACGATTGAGCTTTCGGCACGCACGAACGGCTCAAATATGTGTGAAATGAATTCAGGCGTCATGCCGCAGCCGGTGTCCGAAACCGTAAAAACAAAGAGCGCATAGTTTGGCTTTTCATAAGGCATTTCACGAATATCAAAGGTAATGCTTCCGTGCTCGGGCGTGAATTTTACCGCGTTGGAGAGCAGATTCAAAAGCACCTGCCGCAAGCGAACACCGTCATAGAAAAGGTATTCGTGGGCAATGTCGTGGATCTGAATCTTAAAGTTTTGGCTGCGTTCGGTCGTTTGCGGACGAATAATGCAGTCGATCTGCCGTATCTGCTCGGAAAGGCTGACATTTTCGGCATTCAGCGTGATTTCGGAGGATTCGATTTTGCTCATGTCCAAAACATCGTTGATAAGGCCGAGTAAATGCCGGCTGGAAAGCTGAACCTTGTGAATGTAAGAGTGCATTTTCTCCGAAAGCTCCGGCTCATGCTCCATCAGCGTGGTAATGCCGATGATAGCATTCATAGGCGTGCGGATATCGTGGGACATATTGGCAAGAAAATCGCTTTTGGCGCGGTTGGCGGCATCTGCATCACGAACGGCCGCTTCTAATTTCTGGTTGACCTGCGTGAGAAGCTCATTGGCGTTGTGCTCATCGACTAATGCCTTGCGCTGCTGCAAACGCATGATGATAAAGATGACAAGCGCGCTGATGAATCCGAGAAAGACCGAAAAGACAAGGACAAGATGTACCGTCGTTTGGATAAGAACCACAGTGTTGCTTGCTACGCATTCCGAAGGCACCAAAAACAGTAATATCCAGCGTGTGTTTTCCATTTTCCGCAAGGCATAATAGTATTCTGTGCCGTCGATGATGGCGTTGGAATAGGCGACACCGTCTTTTAACAGCTTCTGTTTGGTGTCTTCGAAGGAAGTGCCATGCAGATATTCCATTTGTGAAAGCTTGTTGAATAGATTGTATGACTGAAAGATTTTTCCATGGCCGCTGTGAAACAGCCGAAAGCCTTGATCGTTGAGGACATAGACGGTGTTGATGCCGTCATATGCGTCACACTCTAAATAAGGCTGCAAAATCGCCATGTGTTCGGAAAGCCCATAGTAGATGATTTCGGCTGTTGTGTCGCCATCGGTCAGAACAAGCGGCTCGGAAAGCCGTTTGAGAAAATTGACCATCGGATCGTTGTACAGTAGCGGCGTGGAATCGAAGCTGAAATATTCCGGAGAATCGGCAAAATAAGACATATCCGCGAGCTTTCCCATGCGGCCTTTGTTGGTGTAGTAGCGGCCTAAGGAATCCACGGCCATAAGCTCGATGTGCTGTTCGGACATGACAAATTCTTCGCTTTGCTCTTTCATGTAGGCAAGCAGCTCATCGACGGTTTTCGGCGGGTTGTTCTTTAAGTCGTTGTGCTGTGCGTTAACACTCTGCCATTGGTTTTGCACGACAAATTCCAAATTGGTAAATAACTGCTTTGTGACGTTTTCCATTTGATTGAGCCGCTCTTTGTAAAGCGCGGTGTCGATAAAGACGTTGTATATGCCGAAAAACACTAAAATGCTGAAAACAAAGGTGCAGACTAACGCGGCAAAACCGGTAAACTGCAGATTTTGTTCCTTGATTTCCTGCGTAAAACGCTTGATTAAGCGTGTCATGCTTCGATACTCCTTAAAACACGGCTTCGGCGCGGCAGGCATAAACCATTTGCGCGAACAGCCGAAAATGTGCGGCAGAAAACCAAAGCGTTCTGCCGCCAAAATAAGATATCGTTTGTCGGGCATGGGCTTATGTTTGCAGAGACATACCCATACCTTACTTATTTTAATGGTACGTCAATTGCCGGTTGATTTCAAGTGCAGATTGTAAATATTATGTTTGCTTTTCCTGACGGCAGTAAAAAGCAGAGCACACAGGCAGAAAAAATTGTGTGCTCTGCGAAATAACGTGATGAAAGACTCTTAAAAGCGATCCATATCCGTGATCGGCGTAAGCGTTGCAAGCGAACCGAAAGCGGTGATGCGGATTTCATCGGCACGGGCGATGGATAAGGCGTTGACCGTGTAAACATTGGTGCCGACTGCCATATCAAAGGCCACGCTTGTTGTATCGATCAAGCGGCCGTCCTTGTAGCAGGCAATGATAAACTGCGCGTTGTTTAATGCCTTTTTGGTAACAGCGGCGAATGCCACGCGCGCTGCGTCATGATCTGTCCACAGACCGACAATTTCCGGCTTTGAGTTCTGCTTGACAATGACCGGAGCCGGTGCAAAGCCGTTCGGATAGCTCCATACCGTGCCGCTTAGACCGTCTAAGCTTTCGGCGGCGGCAAGCTCTGCGAGGGACATGGTGGTCACCGTATCTTGTGTTTTGTCGACCGCATAAAGGTGTTCGGTGATGGCACTTGCGTTGTTACGCACTTCACTTGCCCCGAAAGCGGCGGCTGCGTTGCCGCGCGTATCCGTGTTTACGGAATTCTTGACGGTGGAAACACCTTTGTATTGCGAAGAGCCGGAAGCGCCGTTCCAACCGACAAGGCCGCCGGCCGGATAATCGGTGGAATTCACTTCACCGGCGTTCAGGCAGTCGGAGAGGGAAGCGGAGGCGCCGTTTGCATAATTCGTGCCGGCGATGCCGCCGGTATAGGAAACGATTCCATCGAGCTTTGCGCGGTTGTCCGAAGCGGAAACCGTGCCGTTTAAGTTGTAGCCGACAATGCCGCCGAGATAGCACGGATATCCTTCATAACCGGCCGCAGAAAGCGGTGCCCGGTTGCGGACGGCGCGCAACGTGCCTTGATTCTGTCCGACAATGCCGCCGAGGTACAGACGAGCCACATAGTTGGAAATCTTTCCGTCCGCAGCGGCAAAATTCTGACAGTTGTTGATGTTTCCCGTTTCGGTGACCTCACCGGCAATACCGCCGCAGGAAACCGTGCCGATCGAGGAAACCACATGAAAAGCACCTCTGTTGAAGCAAGAGGTCACATAACCGTCTGCCGAGCCGACAATGCCGCCGACAAAGCATTCCATGGGCGACTTTGCAAGATTGAAAACCGCGCGGTTTTCGCATTTTTGGATTGCGGATTCGCTGTCTGCTTTTCCGACAATGCCGCCTGCATAGCTGCCGAGATAGCCGGTCGTTGTGTCATAAGCGGCCGTTCCCTCAAACGTGCAGCCGGAAACGGTTGTGGTGGCTGCATTTGCAACAATGCCGCCGGAGGCAGCGCACAGATTTAAGATCGAGTTCTCGATGCAGACGTTTTTGATAGAAGCGGTTTCCGTATAGCCGAATAAACCCGATACGCCGTTCTGCGCACGTAAAACCATGCCGCGCAGCTTGTAGCCGTTCCCGTCGAACGATCCTTTGAAGGGATAGTTTGAATCGGAGGCGATCGGATAAGAGGAAAGGACGCGCTTGCCCTCGGCTACGGACAATATGCCGTCATTTAACGCAAAGGCATCGTCTTCGTTAAAAACAATATCGCAGACCTGAACGAAATATACATTTTCCAAGGAAGAGGTCTTCGCCGCCCGTATGAGGGCCGTGAATTCGTAAGCGGAGGAAATGGTATAGGGATTTTCCTTTGTTCCGCCTGCTTTGTCCGGAAAAATCGGCGTCAGATCCACAACCGTATCGGCGGCAAGCACGCTGCTTTCGAACATAACGTTGTCGGAAGCGGACAGCACCTTTGTCGGACGGCAAGCAAGCTCCGCACTGAGACAGGCGAATACAGCGGTAAAGGCAAGTACTCTTTGAAGTCTTTTCATGATACACATTCCTTCGTAAATGATAGTTCTTACATCTATACATACTAAAACAAGTTTATTATGGCACAATTGTGAATATAATTCAATGTCGATTTTGTAAATTCCGCCAAAATATTGCTTTTTTATAGTTCTTGACGAAAAAAACGATTGGTTTTTGTGAAGGTTGAATATTGACAAGACTTGCCAAATGTGGTATCATAAACATAATAATGAATTCGTGTGTCATGGAAAAGAAAACTGCGGACAAGCCGCAGACGCTTTCCCATGTCAGAAGCGTTTGTACGTTTAAGGAGATTTTTTGATTATGGCAAAGTATGTATTTGTTACAGGCGGCGTGGTATCCGGTCTCGGCAAAGGAATTACGGCGGCTTCCTTGGGCAGACTTCTCAAAGCAAGAGGCTTGAAGGTGGCGGCACAGAAATTGGATCCGTATGTCAACGTCGATCCCGGCACCATGAGCCCGTATCAGCACGGCGAGGTTTTCGTAACGGAGGACGGTGCGGAAACAGA
>OIWM01001501.1_pt1 | contig 22562 bp, 28 predicted proteins | sample 1587451 | NCBI WGS metagenome assembly OIWM01 (sample SAMEA3888907, study PRJEB22519) | human gut metagenome | biome: human gut; feature: human-associated habitat; material: faeces | place: Denmark | collected 2011
ACACGCGGATTTTCAGTCCGCTGCTCTACCTACTGAGCTACAGAGGCATGTTGAGGCGAGATAAACTCGCCTCATCATACATTATGGCGACCCGGAACAGACTCGAACTGTCGACCTCCAGCGTGACAGGCTGGCGTGCTAACCGACTGCACCACCGGGCCAGATAAATGGTGGAAAGTACAGGGCTCGAACCTGTGACCCCTTGCTTGTAAGGCAAGTGCTCTCCCAGCTGAGCTAACCTTCCATTCCACACAAGCCGCTCTCGCGGCGCCGCATCTCTCAGCGACATCGATATTATAATCATGCAGGGGTCAAAAGTCAAGCATTTTTTTCAAAAAAGCAAAACAAATTTCAGGAAGCTCAAAAAGTTTGGTTTTCTCCGGATTTCAGAGCATTTCATCATAATACAGCCCAAAGCTTGCAAAGACTGATTCCTGTATGCTATCATAGCTTGTGCCGGAGCCCGCGGGAACGGAAAAGCACAGCGCGTAGCAGTACCGCTCATCGCAGAGCATCGCCGCGCGGTACAGCCGCTCTCCTTCGCCTGTTTCGGCGCTCCATGCGAACTGATATTCCGGCAGAGAAAAGCGCGTGGTCCGGACAATCTGAAGTCTGTCCGCGTCGAAGCCCGTGAGCGCGCGGATGGCACTTTCCGGGTCGTCTTCCGTCAGAACCGTCGCGGTAATCTCATACGAGCCGTCCTGCGCCGAGCAGCTCTGCGCCGCACCGGAGGCAGAGAACGTCTGCACTGCCGCGCCATCCGGCACAGCAAAGACAATCGTTGACGGCAGGCGGCTTTCGCCCTGGCAGACCTGCGCGTCGTCCACCGTCTCCCAGACGGGCACGTTGGACACACAGGCGCACAGCAGCACCGTCAGCGCAAGAGCAAGCATGGAAACATACATCGAACGCATAGCAAAAACCTCCGGCGTAAAAATGGAAAGAAGAAAAGAAAGAAGGACCTGTTATGGGAAAGCTGCTTGGGTACTATCTGCTTATAATCAATGCAGCAGGTTTTCTGATTATGTGTGTGGACAAGCTGCTGGCAAAAAAAGAAGCCCGGCGCGTGCCGGAGCGGACGCTGCTGCTGATTGCAGCAATCGGCGGCAGTCTGGGGAGTCTTCTCGGCATGCTCGTCGCGCACCACAAAACGCGCAAGGCAAAGTTCTACATTCTCGTGCCGCTGCTTCTGGTCCTCCACGCCGCAGCTGCCGGCTGGTATTTTCTCAGATAGATCATAGATAAACGAAGCCCTCTGCCGGAGCAGTTCCGGCAGAGGGCTTTTGCTTCATTTACCTCTATTATTGTAAAGCGCCGTTTCCGTCCGAGCCGAGGCAGCTGACATCGTCTCTGAGAATCAGCACATAGTCCGGTCTGTACGCGCGGATGTAATCCGAGAGAACAGGTCCGTCAAAGTGGCGGTAGTCCAGACTGCGCATCTCGTCAAAGTCAAACACCGCCAGCAGTTCGAGCGCGTTCGTAAACGAGTCGCCCACAATCAGGATTCTGGGCAGCGCCGGGCGGTTGGTCCTGACAATCGTTTCGGCGATATCGCCGCCCATGTAGTCGCCATACAGGCTCTGCCCGCTCCCACGTATCCGAATGAGCGGCGTGTCGGAAGCAGCGCCGTTATCCAGCCGTTCATATTCTGGAAACGGTGTCTGCACCACCTGCATTGCCTCGCGCACAGGCGAGAGATCGTAGAGCTTGCGGTTGTAGGTGCCGAGCAGGTCGCTTTGCGTTTCCGCAATGGAGATTTCGCTCGCACGGATTCCAAACGCCTCGCAGACCGATTGATAGGTCACATACGCGCCCTTGAGCGTGTAATGGTGGTCGACGCGGCTGTAGCAGGACAGGAGATCGCTTTGCTGCGCGAACACCGGCGTCAGATCGAGCGCGGGAATTTCTGCCCGCTCCAGCGCGGCAAACAGCGCCTGCCGGCTTCGCTTCGTCTGCTGCCCCGGATTGTCCATCCAGTCCGGGTAGTATTCCGCAAAAACCGTGCGCTGCTCGGGAACAAGTGTGTAAAGAAGCTGCGCGCCCGCCTCGTCCGCCGCCTGTTTGACGCTTTGAATGCCCTCGGCAATCGCTTCCGCCTTCTGCTTCAATTCCTCATCGGTCAGCCGCGCGGAAAAGCCCGGCGCGGGCAGCAGGACCGTGTTTCCCACCACAACGTCGTGGACCGCCGCGCGGCGCAGTACCTGCATCTGAATGGCAGTATCGAGCTTGAGCAGCAGTCTTCGCGCAGCAATATGGTCCTTGTAAAACGCCTCCGCGTCCTGCGCAAGCGTCCCATCCCAGACGCTCCGTGCGGATACCTGCGGCGCAGATGCAAGCGCGCGGTTTTCCTCGATCGACCAGCCGGACGGGCTGTGCATGAGCTCAAACATCGTGAGCATCAGCGTCAGCAGCAGTGCCAGTAAAAACAGCGCCGGAAACAAAAGCTTTTTTCGTGTTTTCATATTTGCCTCCTAGAAGCGCGCATAGATAAACGCCTGCATGCCGGAGCCCGTCAGAGTCAGCACGCTCAGGAAAAAGACCAGTGCCAGAACAGCGTACCGGAGTGCTCTTCCCGCCCGCGCGCCGCCGAGCGTCTGCCAGAGCTTCTTTCCCAGATCGGTGCACAGCACAAAGCAGACCGCCAGCTGCAAGCCGTATTGCTTCAAGCACAAAAGCAGCCACGCGCCCCCGTCCGGTGCGCCCGTTCCCGACACAACGAGCGCCCGCAGAAAGCCGAGCGCATCCGGCAGCGAACGGCTGTTGAAGAAAATCCAGCCGATCAGTACCGCCAGCAGCGCATACACATGCCCGAACACCCGCGGAAGGCGGGACAGCGCCTTCCCGAGCCAAAGCTTTTCAGCCGTCAACAGCACGAAGAACCACAGCCCCCACGCCAGAAACGTCCAGTTTGCCCCGTGCCAGATGCCGGTGAGGCTCCAGACGGCAAAAAGGTTCAGGACCTGCCGCGCCCTGGAGCAGCGGCTGCCGCCGAGCGGTATGTAGACATAGTCGCGGAACCAGCCCGATAAGCTGATGTGCCACCTGCGCCAGAAGTCCGTGACAGACACAGCAAGATAGGGGCTATTGAAATTCTCCGGCAGCCGGATGCCGAAGCACAGACTCAGCCCCAGCGCCATATCGGTGTAGCCGGAAAAATCAAAATACAGCTGCATCGCGTAGCAGATTGCGCCCGCCCAGGCATAGACCGGCGTGAGGCTCGCGGCAGGCAGCCCGAAGGCATCCTTTGCCACCGCGCCCGCCGCGCCGGACAGCAGCACCTTTTTGCCCAGCCCCAGAATCAGACGTGAAACGCCCTCGTCCGGCAGCGCCGCGTCCTGCGTGCAGCCGTCCAGCTGCGCGGAAAAATCGCCGTACCGGCAGAGCGGTCCCTGCGCCGCCTTTGGAAAATAGAGCGCATAGAGGAAAAAGCGGGAAAAGCGCGTTTCCGCCGGAATTCTTCCGCGATAAACATCCGCAAGATACGAAATCAGCAGAAACGTCAGAAACGACACGCCCACCGGCGCCGGAAGAACCGAAACCTTCGGCAGGCGCAGCGTCTGCAGGATGAAATTCGTATATTTGAAATAGCAAAGAAGCCCTGCGGCAAACACGATGCCCAGGGCAAGGATGCATTTTCTGCGTTTTGGTTCACCCGCACGCTCAAGCGCTCTTCCGAAAAAGAACGCCGCAAGAATCTCGATCGCCGCCGCCAGCAGCCCCGGAAGCCCCGACGCCGCGCAGAACAGCACGCTCATCGCCAGCAGTAGCGCATTGCGCGCATGCGGACGGTTCCCCGTCAGAGCCGCGCAGATCAGCGCCGCAGGCAGAAACGCAAAGAGAAAGAGAAAATCCGTCAGCTGCATGTCAGTGCTTTTTGGTATGCTTCGGCTTTAACGGGCGCTTGTTGCCGTGATCGTCCACAAGATAGGTGTTATCGAGCTGCGCGCGCAGATTCTGCCGGAAGGCGGCAAGATATTCCTGCCGCAGCCGGTCGCGCTCGATGATTTCTTCTTCCGTCAGTCCCTCGGTCTTCGCCTTGTGGGCAAGCTCGTTGATGCGCTCGACGCGGGATTTTTCCATATTCACTCACTCCTTATAGAAACCTTGAAATTTCGATGCTGATGCGTCCTTTTTTCGTATTGCCGCCGACCTTTTCCAGCCGCAGCTTTCCCAGTCCCCGGACGGACACGAGGTCCCCCTCGGAGACCTGCTTGTCGCCCTTCATGCAGGGAAGATAGTTGAGCTCCGCCTTCCCTGCCGACACATAATCCGCCGCCTTGCCGCGGGAAATGGAAAAGCCGGAGGAAATGATGCCGTCCAGACGCAAAGACGGCACGGTGTCGCGGACGGTTTTGACCGCCTGCTGCGGAAGCTGGATATCCGCAAGAGAGATTTCCTGCAGACTCAGCTTCGTCCGCCCGGCGGAGGTCAGATTCTGCAGCACATAGGGAAGGATTTCCCGCAATACGAGAAAATCGCACGAGCCGATTGCTGCATAAATATCGCCCACGGTCTCGCGCTTGATGCCGCTGCCCATCAGGCTGCCGAGAAAATCGCGGTGCGTCAGCCGATCCTGCTCATAAAAAGACGCGCGCACCGCGGCAATGGGACCGCCCTCAGAATACAGCCAGCTCTCGTCCAGATACTCCGGCAGATAGCAGCAGACCTCTCGCTCGGAAAGCGCCGCGCCGCCGAAGAACACAAACTCCTCCCCGCGCAGAAGCTCCTGCACGAGCATCTGCTCGCGTTTGGACAAAAAGCAGGAGCTTGCCGGCACGTTCCGCTGCGCTGCCATGGTGATGCGCTCATACACGCGCGCCAGCAGCACCTCGTCTTCCTTTGTCTGCGCCAGACGCGCGATTTTTTCCCGCCGGTCCATCCGTTTCTCTCCTTGTTTTTTGCATATTGTATCAGGCGCACGAAAAAAAAGCAATCCTGCCGGCAGCGCTTCGAATTTCCTCTTTCCAAAACCGGAGTTTTCGTTTATACTAAAAAAAAATCCCACCCGAACATCAACCAGAATACACTAGAGGATTCGTCTATGAAAGTACTCATTATCGGCGGCGGCGCAAGCGGCATGATGGCGGCGCTCTCCGCGCTGGAAAACCCGGACAATTCAGTCACGCTTCTCGAGCGGCAGAGCCGCGTCGGCAAAAAGCTTCTTGCCACCGGCAACGGCAGGTGCAATCTCACCAACCGCAACATCCGGCTCACGCACTACCACGGGCAGCAGCCGGAGTTTGCGCGCTTTGCGCTGGAAAGCTTCTATGTCGGACGGACGCTCGCGTTTTTTGAGCGCCTCGGTCTTCTGACCGTCACCGAAGATTCCGGCAAGGTCTATCCCCTGTCCGATCAGGCGTCGAGCGTGCTTGACGTGCTGCGCTTTGCGCTGGACGCGCGGGGCGCGAATGTCGTGACCAGCTGTGATGTCATCGAGGTCAAGCACAAGGCGCGCGGCTATGAAGCGCTTTGCGCCACCGGAGAAAAATATTTCGGCGACAAGCTGATCATCGCCTGCGGCGGCGCGGCGGGCAAAAAGCTCGGCGGCAGCAAATCAGGCTATCATCTTCTCTCACAGCTCGGTCACAGCTGCACAGAGCTTCTTCCGAGCCTCACGCAGATCAAAACGGACCCGACCTATGTCAAAGCACTCAAGGGCGTGCGCGCCGACGCGCATGTCAGGCTCCGCAAAGACGGACAGACCGTACAGGACAGCTTCGGCGAGGTGCAGTTCACAGACTTCGGGCTCAGCGGACCCGAGGCGTTCACTCTCTCTCGCGCGGCGGCAACCGGCGGGGAGAATCAGGAGCTCGCGCTCGACTTTTTCCGCGAGTACGGAGACGGCGTGCTTCTGGACATGCTGCAGGAAAAGCGCGCCAATCTCCCGGCGCTTGCCGCCGAGGATCTGTTCTCCGGCATGCTCCAGTCGCGCCTCGGAAAAATGATCGTCAAGCGCGCAGGGCTCAAATATCAGACGCCGCTGCAGAGCCTGAATGACGAGCAGCTGCTCGCCTGCGTCAAAATCGCCAAATGGTTCACGCTCGCAGTCGAGGGCGTCATGGGCTTTGACAGCGCACAGGTAACAGCCGGCGGTGTCTCGACGCGCGAGTTTGACGCGAGAACGCTGGAGAGCACCATCAGCCCCGGTCTTTTCGTCTGCGGCGAGGTGCTGGACATCGACGGCGACTGCGGCGGGTTCAACCTGCAGTGGGCGTGGTCTTCGGGCTACCTTGCAGGGCGGCTCGGGGAAGGAGACTGACCATGATTCGCATCCGGGACATTTCCCTCCCCCCGCAGCAGGACATGTCGCAGCTGGTTTTCGCCGCAGCGCGGCAGCTGCGCATCGACCACACGCAGATCAAGCGGCTCGACATCAAAAAGCGCTCGGTCGACGCACGGAAGAAAAACGACGTGCGCCTGATCTACACCGTGGACGTGCTGGTCAAAGGACGCGAGGATAAAATCTTAAAACTGGCGCACAATCCGAAAGCGTCGATCGCACAGGACAGCTTCTATGAGCCGCCGAAGCCGGAGCATCTTCCCGCGCAGCGCCCCGTGGTTGTGGGCTTCGGTCCGGCAGGCATGTTCTGCGCGCTGGTTCTGGCGCGCGCGGGCTGCAAACCGATCGTTTTAGAGCGCGGGCAGGATGCGAAAACGCGCCAGACGCTCGTGCAGCGTTTCTGGGAAACGGGAGCGCTCGACCCCTCCTGCAACGTGCAGTTCGGAGAAGGCGGCGCAGGCACATTTTCCGACGGTAAGCTCAACACCGGCGTCAACAATCCCAGAAACTACTGGGTCCTGGAGCAATTTGCAGACGCAGGCGCTGGCGCGGAGATTCTATTTGATGCAAAGCCGCACATCGGAACGGACGTACTGGTAACCGTCGTGCAGAATCTGCGCGAGGAAATCCTTGCGCTCGGCGGCGAGGTCCGCTTCGGCGCAAAGCTCACGGACATCATGCTGCAAGACGGCGCGGTCTGCGGCGTGCGCTATGAAAATCAAGCCGGCAAGCAGACGCTTGCGTGCAGCCATCTCGTTCTTGCGCCCGGTCACAGCGCCAGAGACACCTTCCGCATGCTGGACCGGCTCGGCGTTCCCATGCAGCCGAAGGCGTTTTCGATGGGCGTTCGCATCGAGCATCTGCAGAAAACCATCAACGAGGCGCAGTACGGCGCGTTTGCGGACAATCCGGCGCTCGGCGCGGCAGACTATAAGCTGAACGTCAAGCTCCCGGACGGCACAAGCGCGTACACCTTCTGCATGTGCCCGGGCGGCTACGTCGTCGCGGCGGCATCGGAAGAAGGCGGCGTCGTGACCAACGGCATGAGCAACTGCGCCCGCGACGGAGAAAACGCCAACGCGGCGCTTCTGGTCACGCTCACGCCCGAGGATTTTCCGGACAAGAGTACGCTCGGCGGCGTTTTCTATCAGCAGCAGCTTGAGCGCGCAGCGTTTGAAGCCGGCGGGAAAAACTATCATGCACCCGCGCAGCTGGTGGGCGATTTTCTGGCGCACAGACCGAGCACCGCATTTGGCAGCGTCAAGCCGACCTATCGTCCCGGCGTGACGCTTTGCGAACTGCACGACGTGCTGCCCGCGCGCATCACAAGCGTTCTCGAACAGGCGCTTCCCGCGCTTGATAAGCGCCTTCACGGCTTTGCCGGTCCCGACGCTGTCATGACCGCGCCGGAGACCAGAAGCTCTTCTCCCGTGCGCATCGTGCGCGGAGAAAACCGGCAGTCCGAGATCGCAGGGCTGTATCCCTGCGGCGAGGGCGCAGGCTACGCAGGCGGCATTATGTCTGCCGCCGTCGACGGCATTCTGACCGCCGAAGCAATTTTAAACGCATAAAAGAACCGGGGTGGCAGGTCCATCCCGGTTTTTGTATTAAAAATCGTGCCTTGCGCCGCCGTCTGCGCCGATTGCCTCATAGATCTTGACGATTTCTTCGATTCTGCGAAAGCACTCCGCATCCTGCGTGTCCGCATCGAGCGCGCGCCGGATGGCGCAGAGCGCCTCAACGCAGCGTTCTCTCAAAAGCGCCTGCATTGCCTCCTCAGAAATCCTTCGCTCGTCGTAGACCGTATCGAGCAGAATCGACTTTTCCATCTGCCGCAGCAGTGCTTCATCCAAAGAATCCCGCATAATATATACCTCCATTCAACAATTTTTTCTTATATAATATAATATTTCCCCTTAAAAGTAAATGATCGTTTAGTTTCAGATAATTATAATTGATATGAAAAATTGGTAGCATAATATTGTTAGAGGTGGTACTATGAAAACTGATTATCCGGAGCGGTATATCACGCTCGGTCTGAAGATAGCTTATTATCGCAAAAAGCGCGGATACACGCAAGAAAACCTTGCCGAAAAAGTGGGAATCAGTCTGAACTTTCTCGCGCAGGTCGAAGGCACCGGAACTATCCGCGGCATCAGTCTGGAGACGCTTTTCAAAATGGCGGACGTTTTACAGGTTGCACCGTCGAAGCTTCTCGAAGATGACTGACGCAAAGTATCTATGAATCAAGCATATAACCATTTAATCGGCACACGCATCCGCTCTGTTCGGATGCAGCAAAAGCTCTCGCAGGAGCAGCTTGCGGCAAAGGCGCAGCTTCTCGGCTGCGATCTGACGCGCAGCGCGCTGGCAAAAATTGAATGCGGGCAGCAAAGCATCTACCCGGACGAACTCAAGGCACTGCATCTGGCGCTGAACGTTCCCTGCGACACACTTCTTCCATAAAAAAATCCCTGTTGCATTGTTCGTCCGCTTTGGGTATAATACGACTATAATGACGGATAGGAGGCCACAATCATGGCTGTAAAAATTGAAAAGTCCACCATCATCGGCGACGTTCTCGACATCGCGCCGCAGACCGCTCCTTTGTTCATGGCAATCGGCATGCACTGCCTGGGCTGCCCGTCCTCCCGCGGCGAGACCGTAGAAGAGGCTTGCATGGTCCACGGTGTCGACGCCGACGCTTTCCTGGCACAGGTCAACCATTTCATCGAGGCAAGCGAGGAAGCAGGTCTGTAATCGGCAAAAGCAGAAAGGCGGCGGAAGCCGCCTTTTTTCATGAAATTCAAACTCTTGACACAACGGAGAGCGCCTATGAAGCTGCCGATTTCAAAACGACTTTTATGCTGTGCGTCCATGGTGCCGCCGGACGCGCGCGTGGCGGACATCGGAACCGACCACGGCTACCTCGGCATCCACCTGCTGCAAGCGGGCATTTCCCCGCACGTCATCGCCTGCGACCTGCGCAAAGGACCACTTGAAAACGCACGGCGCAACGCCCGACAGTTCGGCGCGCAGGACGCCATGGAGTTTCGCCTGTCCGACGGGTTGGAAAAAATCGCCCCGGAGGAAATCGACTGTGCGGTACTCGCCGGCATGGGCGGCGATCTGATCGTCCGGATTTTATCCGCATGCAGCTGGCGCGCGCGCGAGGGCTTGACGCTTGTTCTGCAGCCCCAGAGCGCAGGAAATGTGCTGCGCCGCTGGCTCTACAGCGAGGGCTTGGAGCTTCTGCGCGAAGAGCCGGTGCAAGACGGCAGCTTCCTGTATACCGTCATGCAGCTGCGCGCCGGGTCTCCCGCGCCGCTGACGCCCGGGCAGGAATACGCCTCGCCCGCGCTCTTACAAAGCGGCAACCCGCTCGTCGGCGCGTATCTTGCGCGCGTCGAGACCGCGCTGATTGCAACTGTCGAGGGTTTGACGGGCGCGGAAAAGCAGCGCCCCGAGCGTCTTGCCTACTTCTCGCAGGCATTGCACGAAATTCAGGAAATGAGGAAACACTATGGCGACAATTCGTGAAATTTATAACGTCTTATTTGACTTTGCCCCCGCCGATATGAAGCTGGACTGGGACAACGTAGGGCTTGCGTGCGGGCATTTTGACGCTGAGGTTCATAAAATCCTCGTCGCGCTCGACCCGATGCCGGACGTGTTCGAGGAGGCAAAGGCGCGCAGCTGCGAGCTGGTCGTGACGCACCATCCGCTGCTGTTTCAGGGCGTCAAGCAGGTAAACAGCGACACCTACGCCGGAAATTGCCTTCTGTATCTGATTGAAAACAGCATTGCGGCAATGAACCTGCATACAAATCTCGACTGCTGCCCCGGCGGCGTCAATGACGTGCTGGCAGCGAAGCTGGGACTGGAGCACGTCGAAATTCTCCATCCAATGGGAACGGACCGGCAGGGTCGCCCCTACGGTCTGGTGCGCATGGGAACGGTGCCGGAGCAGTCTCTTGCGGGCTTTGCGTCCTTCGTCAAGCAGGCGCTTTCCTGCCCCGGCGTCCGATTCGCGGATGCAGGAAAATCTGTGCGCAAAGTCGCAGTCGGCGGCGGCAGCTGCGGCAGCGAGATCGATGCGGTCTTAGCGGCGGGCTGCGACACGTTCGTCACGGCAGACCTCAAGTACAACCAGTTCGAAGAGGCAAAATACCGCGGGCTGAATCTGATCGACGCCGGGCATTTTGAAACTGAGAACCCAGTGTGTGAAGTTCTGGAGCGGATTTTGCGGGAGGCTTACCCGGAGATTCCGGTTTTCAGCGCACAGAAGCACCACGACGAAACGCAATTTCTGTAATTTGCGCGTCAGACAGTTGATTTCTGCTGCCTGCCTGTGATAAAATAACGTGTAATATTGTAACGAAGGGAAGAAACCACATGTCCGGACATTCCAAGTGGCATAACATTCAGAAAACGAAGGGCGCACAGGACGCCAAGCGTGCCGCTGCCTTTACCAAGATTTCGAAGGAAATGATCGTTGCCGTCAAAGAAGGCGGCGGCGTGGCAGACCCGGCCTATAACTCCCGTCTTGCTACCGTCATCACCAAGGCAAAGGCAGCGAACATGCCGAACGACAACATCAAGCGCGTGCTGGAAAAGGCTGCCTCCGCCGGTCAGGGCGACAGCTACGAATCGATTACTTACGAAGGACACGGTCCGAGCGGCATCGCCGTCATCGTTGAGACCATGACCGACAACCGCAACCGCACCGCGGGCAACATCCGCCATCATTTCGACAAATACGGCGGCAGCCTCGGCGTCAACGGCTGCGTGAGCTGGGCGTTTGACAAGAAAGGCGTCATCGTCATCGACAACGAGGACGAGGATCTGGACGAAGATACCGTCATGATGGACGCGCTCGACGCGGGCGCTGCCGACTTCCAGCCGGAAGAGGGCTGCTTTACGGTCTACACCGACCCGGCAGACTTCAATGACGTTGCCAAGGCGCTCGAGGACAAGGGCTACAAGTTTGAGTCCGCGCAGATCGAGATGGTTCCCCAGAACTATCAGAAGCTGGAAAACCCCGAGGATATTTCCAACATGGAAAAGATGCTCGACATCTTCGAGGACGACGACGATGTCCAGAACGTCTGGCACAACTGGGATCAGGAATAATTCTTATCTGCAAAGCACCCAGAGCAGCCGCAGCTGCTTTGGGTGTATTCTTCTGTCATGCGGCGCAGAAAACGCGAAGCGCCGCAAGCAGCTATCTATCAGGCTTCTCCCGGAAACCGAAGGAGGCAGACGCATGGAAATCCGGCGAATCACGCAAACATCCGACCCGCTATACGAGCAGGCAATGGCACTTTATACCATCAGTTTTCCGTTTCATGAGCAACGGCAAGCCCTTTCTCAGTCGCAGATTCTGCAGCAGGATGCCTACCACTTTGATGTGATCTGCGACAATGGAGAATTTGTGGGTGAAATTCTGTATTGGGATATCGGAAACGCACTCTACATTGAACATTTCTGCGTTTCGCCAGCCATGCGGAACAGGCATTACGGTCAAAGGATTCTGAGCGCCTATCAGTCGACGCCCTTGATTCTTGAAATAGATCCGCCTGTGGATGCGCTCTGCCTGCGCAGAAAGGGCTTCTATGAGCGCTGCGGTTTTACGGAAAATCCATACGCGCACGTGCATCCCCCCTATCACCCAGGGAATCCGGGGCACAGGCTTGTCGTCATGAGTTCCCCGGAGAAGCTGACGCCCAATGCATACGAGCACTTCTATCGCTTTCTGCTGGACACCGTCATGAAACATGCGTACTGACGCCCTGCCGTTTGTCAAGCCGCCTCTGCGCCGCCGCGCTCCGGGCGGCTTGTTTTTCTTCGATATCTTCCTTGTCGTTTCGACCAAAAATGCAGGTATTCTTTTGTGAATTTTGTCAGCCGCGCCGAAGTTTTCCGCAAGGCGCAAAACGGCGTTGACAAACGGGGATCGAAGGCGTATCTTAATGCCATCATCATCTGGTAACTGCTATGAACAGGACACGACTTCCCCGCAGCACCGTTTCCAGAAAGCCGTCGGTTGTGCGAGACGGCAGCAAGGAGCGGGTGACGTTATCCCCTGCGAGCAGCTTCGGCAAAAGCGGATTTTCCTGAACCGCGAGTAGTCGGAGCCGGTTTCCCACCGTTAACCGGGAGCGCCGTGTCTGCGGCGAATGAGCGGCAAACCTTCGGTTTGCAAGCAAAGTGGTAACGCGGAAGTTATAACAGCTGCGGCTGTTTATGCCTTCGTCTTTGCGTTGGTGCGTTTTGGCGCGCCATCGGAAGGGCGAAGGCTTTTTTCGTGGCAAAAACCGGATGACAAGCAAAAATCCCTGTGAAAGAAGGAACTTTTATGAACACACTCGTCATCGTATTGCTCGCGGCAGTCGTTCTGTTTGCAGCCTATGTGCTGTACGGACGCTGGCTGGCAAACAAGTGGGGCATCGACCCGAAGGCAAAGACGCCTGCCGTTCAGAAAAACGACGGCAAGGACTATGTGCCGACCAACGGCTGGACCGTTTTCAGCCACCAGTTCTCGTCCATCGCGGGCGCGGGTCCTGTCACCGGTGCCATTCAGGCGGCGGCATTCGGCTGGGTGCCGGTGCTTCTGTGGGTGCTGCTGGGCGGCATTTTCTTCGGTGCGGTCACGGACTTCGGCGCCCTGTATGCCTCGGTCAAGAACGAAGGCAAGTCCATGGGCATGCTGATTGAGAAGTACATCGGCAAGCTCGGGCGCAAGTTGTTCCTGCTGTTCTGCTGGCTGTTCTGCGGCATTGTCATCGCAGCGTTTGCCGACATGGTGGCAGGTACGTTCAACGCCTATACCGTTACCGACGGCGTGACACAGCTGGCTGAGGCAGCACAGACGAACGGCGCTGCCGGCATGGTGTCGATCATGTTCATGGTCTTTGCGGTCGTCTTCGGTCTGGTCCAGAAGAAGTGGAACCTTTCGGGCTGGAAGGAAGCCGTCGTCGGTCTGGTCTGCATCGCAGCTTCCTTTGCCATCGGCATGAACTGTCCGCTCGTCTACGGCAAGGCGACCTGGAGCTACATCACGTTTGTCTACATCTTCTTTGCAGCCGTTCTTCCGATGTGGCTTCTCAAGCAGCCGCGCGACTATATGACGACATTCATGTTCATCGGCATGATTGCCGGCGCGGCAGTCGGTCTTCTGGTTGCGCACCCGGCAATGAACCTGCCGGCATTCACGAGCTTCAACACCTCGCTCGGCTCGATGTTCCCGATTCTGTTCGTCACCGTGGCGTGCGGCGCGGTCTCCGGCTTCCACAGCCTGGTCTCCTCCGGCACGTCGTCCAAAACCGTGGAAAACGAAAAGGACATGCTCAAGGTCGGCTACGGCGCGATGGTGCTTGAGAGCCTGCTTGCCGTTCTGGCGCTCTGCGTCGCCGGTGCGGCAGCGGCAGCCGACGGCACGCCCGCAGCAGGCACGCCGTTCCAGATCTTCAGCCGCGGCGTTGCGGGCTTCTTTGAGATGTTCGGCGTTCCGAGCTATGCGGCAACCGTATTCATGACCATGTGCGTGTCTGCCCTGGCGCTCACCAGCCTCGACGCGGTAGCAAGAATCGGTCGTATGAGCTTCCAGGAGCTGTTCTCCGTGGACGATATGGCACATGCCGAGCCGTGGCGCAAGCTCTTCTGCAACACGTATTTCTCGACCGCACTGACCCTTGCCTTTGGCTTCCTGCTCACGCAGATCGGCTACGCCAACATCTGGCCGCTGTTCGGCTCTGCCAACCAGCTTCTTTCCGCGCTCGTTCTGATCACGCTGTGCGTCTTCCTCAAGGTCACGGGTCGCAGCAACAAGATGCTCTTCCCGCCGCTTGTCATCATGCTCTGCGTGACGTTTACGGCGCTGGTGCAGCGGCTTCTTGCAATGGTCCAGGCAATCCGGACCGCTGCCTCCACCACGATTCCCGCAGGCGAGACGACCTGGGGCGCGGTGTTCATCGCAAACGGCTTACAGCTTATCATTGCGGTTCTACTGATTGTGCTGGGTCTGACCATCGTTGTCAACGCGCTCAAGAGCTATGCAAAGAGCAAGTCCGGCAGCGAACAGGCAAACGCATAATCTCCTCCATACCAGCAGCAAACCCCGCTTCCTGACCGGAAGCGGGGTTGCATTTTTCGACAGAATATGGTATTGTCGTCTCGGTGCTACCGATAAACGGCAAGCGGGCGGCTCCCCTTTGCATCCGCAGGGGGCTACACCTCTTTTTGTTGCCCCCTGACTTTAGGAAGGGGGGACCAGACAATGACATATCCGGATTTGATCCAGTTTTGTATGTTCCTTGTCGCTCTCATCAGTCTTATTTATAAGATCTGTAACGACAAAAAGAAGTAACCGCCCAATCCTCGCAAGATTGCGGTTACTTCTTTAACCAAAATCTAGGGAGCTGCTCGTTTGCCGGTAGCACCCTTGTATTTTCAGTATAGCCGATTTCTCCCAAAAGTCAAGGGCTTACGGCTTTTGTTCGTCCTCATCCGGAACATATTCTACAATATCTTCAATCTCGCACGATAAAATCTGGCAGAGGCGGTTCAGCGTATAGGTGCTAACGTGTTCATTTTTGCGCAGACGGTCAAGCTGTCCACCGCTCATATGATATTGATTGATCAGTTTGTACTGAGAAACCTTCTTCTTTTTCATCGTCTCCCAGAGCCGAGTATAGAGAATCATAAAACCACCACCACCATGAAAATATGGTAAGCACACATCGGCTTGTTGACAATCACCCGATACCGGTTTATAATCCGAAATAAGGTTTGATTATTTGGGGGTTAATAAAAAAGTATGGAAATAGTAGACGAGCTGGACCTTGCCTTGCTGCGACAGATGGAGCGGGAGCTTTTGTTGGAGACGGTGTATGACGAGCGGCGGTTATCCGACGCGGAAATCCAGACACTTCTGAAAGAGCGCAGCGTGCGCGCGCTGGCAGAAATTCGCCGCATTCTGGACGAGGACACGCCGGACGAGACCTGCTTTGAAAAAATCGAGCGTGTCATCAAGGTCTATGAGGCAATCGGCGCAGACGGCGGCGCACGGCATGATTTTTAAAACATCCGTAAAATCCGCGCAGAGGCTCAAAGCTTCTGCGCGGATTTTTTCTAGGCAAGATAAACGACGGGCTTGATCAGATCGGGCGTCTTGTCCTTCATCAGATACAGCGCCTGCTCCACGTGCGAAAAGCCGTAGAATTTATGCGTCAGCAGAAGCCCCGGGTCCACGCGCCCGGTCTCAATCAGCCGCAGCAGCCGCTCGGCGCGCAGCCTGCCGCCGGGCATGAGCCCTCCTCGAATCTGCTTGTGTGCCATGCCGCAGCCCCACTCGACGCGCGGGAGCTTCACATAGTCACCGGAGCCGAGATAGTTGACGTTCGCAACAATGCCGCCGGGCTTCAGCATACGGATTGCAGCGTCAAACGTATCGGCGTTTCCGCCCGCGACGACGACCTTGTCTACGCCCTTTCCCTTCGTCCTATCCAGAATCTGCTCGGCAAGATCGCCGTTTTTGTAGCTGAGAAAGTCCGTCGCGCCGTATTGCTTTGCCGCGTCCATGCAGACCTTCCGCGTGCCGACGCAGAAAATATCTCCCGCTCCGCGCAGCACGCACGCGCGCACTGCCATCAGTCCGACCGGACCGATGCCGATCACGCAGACGCTCTCGCCGAACCCGATTTCCGCCAGCTCTGCCGCGTGAAAGCCCGTGGGCATCATGTCGCAGAGCATGCACGCCGTGCCGGGGTCCAGATCATCCGGAAGCTTCGCCAGATTGGCGTCTGCTTCATTGACGTGGAAAAACTCCGCGAACACGCCGTCCTTGTAATTGGAAAACTTCCAGCCCGCAAGCATGCCGCCGGAGTGCATCGCAAAGCCGCGCTGCGCCTCCTCGCTGCCCCAGTCTGGCGTGATGGCAGTGACGATCACGCGGTCGCCGGGGGCAAAATCGCGCACGAGACTTCCGACCTCCACAACCTCGCCCACCGCCTCGTGCCCCAGAATCAGATCCTTGCGCTCACCGAGCGCACCCTCCCAGACGGTATGAACATCGCTCGTACAGGGCGACACGGCAATGGGTCGGACGATCGCATCCAGCGCGCCGCAGACGGGGCGCGCTTTTTCGATCCATCCTGTCTTCCCCATGCCGAGCATGGCAAAACCCTTCATAGCAGTCTCCTTTTTCTCAAAAGATAGCCCTAGTATCCCCTGTTCCCCGGATTTTAAGCACCCGGCTTGCATTTTTCCGCGCACGTTGGTATGATGAGACCGTCTGCAGATGCAGGCGGTCTGGAGGGATTTTCATGGCAGTAGACTGTCATATTCATATGGCGCTCGACGGCGGCTACTGGAAAGACGCGCTCGCGCGCCACAAGGACGCGCCCGACGAGGCGTTCATCCGCAAAACGCTTGAAACGTACAAAACGCTCGGCTTTACGTATCTTCGAGATGGCGGCGACCGCTGGAACGCCGGAAAGCGCGCCAGCGAGCTGGCGGGAGAATACGGCATGACCTACCGCACGCCGTGCTTTCCCATCTACCGCAAGGGGCACTACGGGAGCTTCATCGGGCGCGGCTTTGAAACGATCGACGATTTCCGCGCACTTGTCGCAGAGGTCAAAAAAAGCGGCGGACACTTTATCAAGCTTATGATCTCCGGGCTGATGGATTTCAATCACTACGGCGTTCTGACCGACGAGCCGATGCCGGAGAATCTCATTGCAGAGCTCACGAAAATCTCCCACGACGAGGGCTTTTCCGTCATGGCGCACGCCAACGGCGACGCGGCAGTGCGCGGCGCGGTGAAAGCCGGGATCGATTCGGTCGAGCATGGCGCTTACTTAACCGACGAGACGCTTCACATGCTCTCAGAAAGCAAAACCGTCTGGGTACCGACACTGGTCACAATCGGAAACCTGATCGGAGATGCCAGGTTCCCGGAGAGCGCGACAAAGCCGCTTCTTGCTTATCAGCTGGACGCCGTCCGGAAGGCGGCGCAGTACGGCGCATTTCTTGCCCCCGGCAGCGACGCGGGCGCGTATCGCGTCTTCCACGGGCAGGGCGGGCTGGACGAACTGGCGCTTCTGCATCGCGCGCTGGGCGATTGCGCGGACGAAATTCTTGCCCGCGGCACGGCAGAAATCGAATCGCGCTTCTGAGCGGTTGCGTTCGGACAGAAGGTCTGATACAATAAACGCACGAAGCGCAGACCGGAGGGATTTTTCATGTGCGCCAAAAAGGCAAAAACCACAAAAAAGAAGATCGTTTCTGCCGCCTGGAAGCTCTTTTATGAGCAGGGCTACGACAATACGACGGTAGACGATATTGTAGAAGAATCCGGCACCTCGAAGGGCTCGTTCTATCACTATTTTGAGGGAAAGGACGCGCTGTTAAGCTCGCTGTCTTTTCTGTTCGATGAAAAGTACGAGGAGCTGATGCCGAGCGTGGACCCGCAGATGCACAGTGTGGATAAGCTTCTGTATCTCAACCGGGAGCTGTTCGGCGTGATTGAAAACACGGTGTCGCTGGAGCTGCTGGCGCGGCTTTTTTCCTCGCAGCTCATCACCAAGGGAGAGCGGCACCTGCTTGACAGCAGCCGGGTCTACTATAAAATCCTGCGTCAGATTATTTCCGAGGGGCAGCAGCGCGGGCAGATCCGCAGCGATATCACGGCAAACGAGATTTCCAAGCTCTACGCGATCGCCGAGCGCGGTCTCATGTACGACTGGTGTATCTGCGGCGGCAACTACTCGCTGAAAAACTATGCGGCGTCGGTCATGCCGCTGCTGCTGGCGTCCATCCGGGAAAAATAATTTTTGATTGAACTTTCGAATTATTCCCAGTCTATCAATCGTATGCTTTCTTTGCCCTGAAATTCCAACGGAATATTTCATTTAATTCACAACGCAGTATAGACGATAGTCTATACTGCGTTCTGTGTTGCAGTCTATTTTCCGACATGATAAGATACGCGGGAAATGTGAAAGAACTGTTAAGGAGTTGGTTTTGTGATGAATGCAGAGGTTCTTGCGTTCGTATTGTACTTTGTGCTGATGCTCGCCATCGGCGTGCTGTTCTTCTTCAGGGAAAAGGGCGCGGGTGAAAAGGAATACTTCCTGGGCGGCCGCCACATGGGTCCGTGGGTCACGGCAATGAGCGCGCAGGCGTCCGACATGTCGGCGTGGCTGCTGATGGGTCTTCCCGGTTCGATTCTCGCCTTCGGCTTCGGTCAGATCTGGATCGGCATCGGCCTTGCCATCGGCACGATTGCCAACTGGATCATTGTCGCGCGCCGGCTCCGCTGCTTCTCCGAGGCGGCGAACGACTCCATCACCCTGCCGCAATATTTATCGAACCGTTTTGCCACGAAGAGCCTGACACTGCAGATCATCTGCGCGGTCATTTTCCTCGTCTGCTTCACGATCTATGTCGCCTCCGCGTTCGTCTCGGGCGCAACGGTCTTTACGATGGTGTTCCCGAGCCTGTCCAACCAGACGGCAATGCTTCTGTTCGCGCTGATCATCATCATCTATACGTTCCTCGGCGGCTACAAGGCAGTCTGCTGGACCGACTTTTTCCAGGGTCTTCTGATGCTCTGCGCAGTGCTTGCAATTCCCATCGCGATTGTCACGACGCAGGACCTTGATGTAACTGCGCTGGAAACCGTGTATGTGAACGCCGCCGACGGCACGCAGTATGCTTTCGGCAGCAGCCTGTTTACCGCGAGCTGGCAGGATATCATCTCCGGTCTTGCCTGGGGTCTTGGCTACTTCGGCATGCCGCACATCATCGTGCGCTTCATGTCGATTGAAAAGCCCTCGATGGTCAAAAAGAGCGCGATTGTCGCGTGCGTGTGGGTCGTTCTGTCCCTCGGCGCGGTGTGTCTGATCGCCTACTTCGGACGCATGCTGGTAGCAGACGAGCTGCTGCCTGCCGGTCAGCAGAAAACGATCTTCATCGTGCTTGCCAGAAAGCTCTTCCCGGCGTTCCTTGCCGGCGTCCTGCTGGCAGCAATTATGGCAGCTTCCATGTCGACTGCAGACAGCCAGCTGCTGGTTGCCTCATCGTCGTTCACCTCCGACATTTACAAACCCGTCTTCCGCAAGAACGCATCGGACAAGGAAATCCTCTGGATGGGTCGTCTGGTGGTTCTGGTGGTCTCCGCCATCGCTTACGTCATCGCTTCGAGCAAGGGCGAGGGCGCACAGGCAATCATGAACATGGTTGAAAACGCCTGGGGCGGCTTCGGCTCGGCGTTCGGTCCGGTCGTGATTCTCTCGTTGTTCTGGCGGCGCCTGAGCTACAAGGGCGCGGTTGCAGGCGTCGTAGCAGGCGCGCTGACGGATGTTCTGTGGTACCTGTTCCTGTCCGGTCCGACCGGCGTCTACGAGCTGCTGCCGGGCTTCGCGGTCGGCATGCTGGCATGCGTGATTGTCTCGCTGCTCGACAAAGCCCCCGGCAAGGAAGTCACTGATATCTTTGACCGTGCTATCAGCAAATATAACGACTAAACCATACGCACAGGCGCAGGGATAATCCCTGCGCCTGTTTTTTATCGCCGTTTTTTAAAGAGAAGCGCAAAGCCAAGACCTCCCAGAAGCGCCAGTGCGCACGCGCCAAGCAGCACAAGCTGCGTCCGGTCCGTGCCGGTTGACGCGGGATTGCCTGCCGCATTGTCATCCGGGCGCTGCGGGCGTGCGGCGTTGGCTTCCCCGGATGCCGTCTGTATGTCTTGCGAGCTGCCGGATGCAGCGTCAGCGTCTTCTGGTGCCTCAGTTTCGGACGGCGGCTGGAAAGAACCGTTTTCCGGGCGCTCGGGCGGTGTGAATGCGCCGTCTGCGCTTTCCTCACCGTTCTTGCGGTCGAAGCCTCTGCCGCCGCCCATGGTATTTGCCATGCTGCCCATGTCGGAGAGCGTGATGGACGAAGCGTCCACCAGGCTCGTGCCATCCTCCTGCTGCGCCGCAGCTGTCGACGCAATCGTGCCGTCCAGCTGCCCCTGTATGCTTTCGCTTCGCAGCGCGCAATAGGTCTTCAGCGTCTGCACGCCGGTCTCAAATTCCTCCGCCGTGCAGAATTTCGTCGGGTCCTTTTCCACATACGGTGCAATCAGGCTGTACGCCTCGTCGATCAGTGCGTCGATATTTGCCGTCTGCAGAAATTCGGCGTAGTATTCGTGGTACCGCGCGGTGTATGCCTCGCTGGAGAAAATCCACGCCTGCATCGGGCGGTCGGAAAGCACGTCGTCGATGGGGTTGTTCACAGAGCTTGTCGCGTCGTTTCCCTGAAAGCCGCCGAAGGCGAGGTTGTAGTCCCAGGGCAGCATCGAGAGCTTTCCGTCCTGCTCGTAAAGATAGTAGTTGTGAATCATCGAACCGGTGTAGCTGTCGCCGTTCACGACAAAATTGTGGACCACAAAGTAGCGCAGCACCGCGTCCATGTCCAGAACGTCTTCCAGATCTTCATAGGAGGAAAGCTTTTTCAGGCTCTCGATCAGCCGCGCCTCATCATTTGACGACACGTCGGTTTTCGCATTGCCGAAAATATTCTGGTAGCTCTCGGGGTCGTCGTCGATGTATTGCAGCTTCACATCGCTCGAACCGTTTCCGCCGCCAAAGCCCCCGCCCGGCATCTGCGGCTTTTCGCCCTGCGCAGGCGCCGGTGCGTTTTCCTCCGCTTCGGTTCCTGCATCCTCCGGCTTTTCCGGCTGCGCTGTGTCGGAATCCGCGCTTTGACCGCCGTCCGGCGGGCTGCCGGGGAAATCGCCGGGTGTGAAATCTCCCCGATTGGACGGGTCAGAGTCTGCCGCGTCAAAGTCGATGCGCGCGCTTGTCTCCGGGCTTCTGGACCTTGCCCGAAGCGATCAGGCAAAGACCGCTGCCGCGCGGGAGCGGTTTGACTGGAGCCGCTGCGCGCTCGATGCATGCCTGCCGTTTGAGCCGGTCTTTTTTGAGCGCGGGCTGACCTTTTCCTACGATGTCGAGCCGGGGCTTTTCGTCCTGGGCGATGAAGCGCAGCTCAAAAGGTGCGCCGACATTCTGCTCGACAACGCACAGAAATACGCCGCGCCCGGCGGCGCATGCAGCCTGCGCCTTATGCGCCACGGCAAAAATCGCTGCCGCCTTTGCATCTCGTCAGAGGGCGCGCCGCTGTCTGCCGAGGCATGCCGGAAAATCTTCGAGCGCTTTTACCGGCTCGACGGCGCACGCAGCCGCGACGGCAGCTACGGACTGGGTCTCTCCATCGCCGAGAGCATTGTCCACCGGACCGGCGGCAGGATCTGGGCAGAGAGTGCAGCGCATGAAAACCGCTTTTTCATCGAGCTTCCGCTCTGCAAAAGCGCGCCCGCCGCGCCCTGACGTACAGCTTCTGCGGCAGCGCGCGGCGTTTTGCCGGATTGCCAGACGTGCGCGAACGTGATACAATCGGCATATACACCGAAATCCGGAGGTGCCCCCTATGGACAAGCTTGCCATCTATCAGTTTCTGGGCGAGCAGAAGATTCCCTATGAAAAGATCGAGCATCCGGCGGTATTCAACATGGAGCAGCTCGCGTCCATTCATCTGCCGCACCCGGAATGGGACGCCAAGAACCTCTTCGTCCGGGACGACAAGAAGCGCAATTACTATCTGATTACCGTCAAGGGCGACAAACGGGTCGATCTGAAGGAATTTCGCAGGCAGCATGCTCTGCGCGCGCTCAGTTTTGCCTCTGCGGAGGATTTGCTTGCCGTTCTGGGGCTGATTCCCGGCGCCGTCTCCCCGCTCGGCATTCTGAACGACATAGAGCGCCGCGTGCATGTCTATCTGGACCGGGAATTTGCCGGAAGCAAAATCGGCGTGCACCCCAACGACAACACCGCAACCGTCTGGCTGCAGGCGGACGATCTGCTGGCGCTTTTGAAACAGCACGGAAACGAAGCCGTATATACGGACCTGTAGCCCCGGCTTTCCCGCCGGGTGCGCTTCTCCACACACAAATCATAACCACCGGCCGTGCCGGTGGTTTGCACTAGCCCCCTTGGGGCATGACCCGGGCTGAGCCTATAGGCTCGTCGAAAAGTCTGCCAACCGCGCAGTTCTCCCGGGCTGCCCCTAAAGGGGCTTTTGTTTATTTGCCTCCTCTTACCGGCTCACCCGTAAACGGGTCTACGAACTCCTTGATACTAAGCTGGTCGTCTGTGTAATCTTCCTGAAGTTGATTTTTGATATACTCCTCTATTGCGCGCCTATTTCGTCCCACTGTGCTGACGTAATATCC
>OIWM01001502.1_pt1 | contig 22528 bp, 23 predicted proteins | sample 1587451 | NCBI WGS metagenome assembly OIWM01 (sample SAMEA3888907, study PRJEB22519) | human gut metagenome | biome: human gut; feature: human-associated habitat; material: faeces | place: Denmark | collected 2011
GAAGTGTCAGCCCTGATTTTATTTGCTCATAAAAGTTTTACCGGACAGCAATAATACTTTTTAAATCTTCTATGGTCATATCTACTTTCAATTTACAAGCATTCCCTTTATCTCTTCCTCAACCATCTTATTGAGTTGTGGGAGCATCTGCTCGATTTTGCGGCACTTAACCTTGTTGAAGTGGAAATCGATGTCATCGAGGAGGTCATAACAGAGGTCTTCTGGCATATCACCAGCATAACCGGCTGCCACCATGGTGATACCAGCAAGTTTTCGAGCCTCTTTGTTGGTATGAAGGTCATATGCTCCTGCTGTTACCGTTAGGAGCGTCTCGTACATGAAGTTGCAATAATGCTGAATCTCAGGTAAGTAATCATCCTCCATGAGCTATGCCTCCAGCATCTCCTCTTGGTACTGACGGATGAGGAGCATGTTCTTCTCCTTTGCCACCTTCCCTTTTAGTGATTGAGTCATCACCCAGAACAGGGCATGAGAAAGCACAATACGATCCTCAGACGAGTGATAGTAGAAGAGACTATCTTCAGGAGTTTTCCCCTTCAGCATTGTGTCTTCAAGGTTTATCATCATCTGCCTTCGCTTCTCTCTTTGTTTCTTTTCCTCGTTCACTTTTTAGTCCTTCATACATTCTATGATACCCCCCATATCCTTCATGCACTTCTCAACATCCTCCAGAGGCACATTGAGCATGCGAGAGACGTATAGTGGGGAAATCATATCCATACTACCAGACAGACGTTCCATCCCAATCAGATACTCGATGTTCTTTTTGAGATCACCGAGACTGTTGGAAAAGGATGCTTGAGATGGATATTGAGCAATCTTGACCTTATACTCATCAAAAGTTTCACTGCCATCCTTTCCATACTTACCATCTTTAGCCTCGTAAATCACAGATGGTTCCAGAACCTCAACGGTGTGCCAGGAACCTGCAGGAACTACACAACCAAAGTTACCGACAGAGGGATCTAGAAGAATGCGTTCGATTTCATTGCCTTCCGCATCATATATTACCTCTACCAGTTTACCGCACAACAGCAATACATTCTCATTGCTATAAGGATGCCTGTGTATAGGAACAATTGAACCAGGAAGTAATGCATTCAGCATACGCTGACTTCCATCGTTAGATGATGTGCGCAAGTCATAATTCATGCGCTTTCGCTCTGACTCCTTCGCCTTCGCGAATAAATCGTCCAACAAAGTCTTATCAATTTGTATCATATCGACTCTTGTCTGTCTTTTGTGGCCAAAAGAGGTATGAGCAGAATGCCCATACCTTCTTTGTCATGTCAATTATCACATTCATTGTCGGCATTCGATTAAATCCTTCGCAATGCCACCTCAAATGCCTCGGCATAATTGCAGCCGCTCTGACCACCCCTATAAGCAGCCAATCCCTCCAGCGCCTCTGCACTACGAGGATGCGGATATGGGCGCATCACGCCTCGATACATGCTCAAAGCCTGCACCTTCGCATCTACACCTTCCTTACCCACCTCTACGAAGCAGTTTGGTTGAAAGCGGTTCATAGCAGTGTTCAGAGCCCATTCTGTGCAACTCAACACCTCCATATACCAGAACTCACCCAAAGGTTTGAACTCCGGCCTGCGCTGGAACAGTCGCACTGCTTCCTGACACGCCATCGAAGTCTGCATGTGGTCGTTGTTCGTGTCCGCAGGATGATGCGTGATCACGATGTCCGGCTCCGACTCCCTGATAGCACTCTCTATGAACTGTACCAACTTCAGGTGTGGTACAGTATTCATTTCGATATTCGGGAAAGTAGCCTCATAGATCCTGTTCACACCCAGGCTCTTGATAGCATTGTGCGTATCATCCTCCAGTTCCTTGTCGTCCGGACGGAACGCACGCGCCTTCGCCTCCGTACACATAATGGCAACGTCAACCACGTCACCATTCTTACACCATTTATACATGGACGCACCAGCGCCCAACACCTCATCATCAGGATGAGCTACTACAAGTAAGTATTTCATTTTTTATACATTACGTAATACATATGTAAAAACAGGGGTATCAATCTCTTACAATACGATATTTTCTTCCCCATACAAATTTCCTCCATAGAAAAAGCCAAAGATCAAAGAATGGATCCCATATAGATTCGTGAGGAGTTAACTTCATAATATGCAAGTCTCTTTTTAGATTATACAAATATCTACCTGCCGCACTCCTTAGGAGATTCTTATTCAATCTATTCTCAGAATGTCCCATGTTTCCTGTTGCCAGAACTTCATCCAACAGAAATCTTCCGTACTTTTTGTCTGGTGAACATATCAAGAACTTATCATCTAGATGGAACACCTCTTTACAAACCCACATAAAGGCATGGGCAAATCGCTCCATACCCAAACGGTTTATCCAGACCATCGCATTCTTTCTATCCTCTTCTGAAAATCCTTTACTCAAGACATAATAGTAATCCAATAGTTGACGGAATCCAACGCCATGTCCTGATACATGCCTGTAGCAATGCAGTAATATATATACTCTGTTAAATGCAAGCGAAGGACTGTCATCACATCCTACAGTCGGGATGTGTGAGTTGCAAAATTCATGTAGAATTCTATTCTTGCGAGGACAGGAAAGAAATGATGGATATATATGAGCCTCCACCTCAACATCTTGCCACATAGGAAAATGAATGTGGTGATAATTAGCCCCAGTGATACATCCAAATGATTCGAGTGATAGTTGATAAACGCTATCTCTGTTTCCGTTCAGCCATACATCTATGTCGCCTGATTGTCTTAGGTTACGAAGATCGCCATACAAAGATGCTATACCTTGACCTTTTAAAACCTGGCATGGGAAACCCTTTTCCCTGAAGAAAGACAATGATTCCTTCGTCTTGTCATCCATCAGTTCGTTTCTTTGCTGTATCTTAGCCGCCATACCCATCCAGGTCAAGTATAGCATTTCTGGCATACCGCAGTAGTCCTCATTTTCGCAATTCACGAGTTTTTGCACACCTGCGAAACATAGTCCGACGAGACTTTGCATCTTTGACATGGCATATAGAGACTGCCACTCCTCTGCAGAAGGTTTTCGAGAAAGACTGTTTTGCGTCGCTATTGACACTCGGATTAATTCAAAAAATAGATTATTATTCACAAAGTCAACGTGTAAGTATCTTATAAATAACTTTTTCTACTGCATCATCAATGAATGCACGATTTTCTGCATACTCGGATTCATTCCAACCTTTTATTTCATCAAGTCGGTCACGTACTTTCTTGACCTCCTCTTTCAAATCTATAGGACGGGCATTCTTATCTACACCAACAACGCCTTTAAACGTGCGGCTTAGAATAACACTTTGAGAACCAAGGCGAACATGCTCACCGAGGATATAATCTGATGGCAAATCACCTTCTCCAATTCTAGCAATGCCACCAAAACCAAAAGGCATACCAGCCTTGTTGCACTTATTGGCTATATATTCAACCAATCCGTCACCAAGCAGTTCGAACATAAATGTCAACCCCATAGAAATATGCAGGTCGTTCAGTCCAATGAATATTTCGTCAACGCCTGGTACAGCTATGATTTTATCTAGACGGGCCAATGCAGCTGCCGTCTCAATCATGATGCACACCTTGCAGCGTCCGTTCACATAGCTTACAAACTGCTCCACATCGTGCTGATCCATAACCATTGGTAGCATAAGCACGTCAGCACCATACTCAATTGCCTTATCCACTTCCATTTTTGTGTATGCATGTATTGGATTGGTTCGCACCAGAAGTTCTGTACTATCTAGCACTTTACGTACAGCAGGAATGTCATCAATACTGTTCATGGACTTTACAGTATTTCTACCATGCTGACGCGATTCCTTTCCAATGTATTCTAAGTCGTAGAACACACGATCCACACCAGCCTCTTGTGCTTGTTTGGCAGACTCAGGATCTGCCATCAGTATCATTAATTTTAAATGTTTCATAATTACATAATTTTATATTTCTTTAGTAGTTCTTCTCTATGATCGTAAACACGTTTGATCATTTTACTTCTTTCATATCTCTCTTCTGTAAGTTTGTACACTTCTTCAGACATTTGAGGAATTAACTCACGATGCTCTAAAAGATAGCGCATTTTGTCCTCCAGATCTTTAGCGTTTTTAACTTCTACGATGAGACCTGTTTTCCCATCGTAGCCAAATTCACTAGGCCCTGGGATATTTGTGGTAATATTGGGGATACCAAATGCTCCAGCTTCTTGCAGCACCATACCTAAGCCTTCTCGATACGATGGATGCACAAGAATATCGTAAGCGGCAAGATAATGCTCAACATCCATGACTTTATCAGTGAAAATCACTCTGTCAGAAGACTTTGCCCAGTCTAGCAAATCTTTGTCTGGCGCATCAATATCATAGATTTCGCCTACAAAAACTAACCAACAATGACGATTGTTTAAGTTTCGAAAAGCTTCAATAAGTTCGTTCGAACCCTTATCTTTTCTCACAAATCCGACATCACCAAAAACCAAGTCGTCTTCTGGAATACCATATTTTTTTCTAAATGCAGAACCCCATTCTTCTTTCCTGGAACGATCAAATTTTTTAAAGTCAGCACCCATTGTACCACCATACCCTAAGACCCGTACTTTGCTTCTTGGGTATATTCCGTCTGCAATACACATTTCCAAATTTTTCTGCGTTTGTTGTAGGATATCAGTCGAAAAAATTGAACAAATTCTTTCTATAATAAATGATATCATACGTGGAAATCCCGTATATCCAACATAACGTGCCCCCCAGTGATTGTATATGCGAACCGGAACTCCTGCCGCCCAGCCTGCAATAGAGGCACACATCGACACATTTTCGGTGCCATATTCTATCATGTCAAACTTTTCTTTTTTAAAGAAATTATATAGTACAAAGATGTTCTTGATAGTCTTCCAAAGATGAAAACCTCGATCCAAATCCAGTTCTTTGTATTTTAAATGTTTGGGGAAATTTGCAACTTCGACATCATGGTATTTTGAGCCTATAGTAATGTCATATCCATGCTCATCCAGATATAGTAAAGCGGGTAGCATAAACTGTCTTATTGTTTGTGCAATGGTCGTAAATGCTCCGTATTTAATTTTTCTTTCCATAATTTACATATTTATAATTCCATTTTCATTATACAATGTATCCAGATACTTTCTCACCAACTGGGTACCATACTTTAGTTCTACCTCAGGCAGTTCCTCGCCCAACAGCTGCTTCACTCTCAGGTAAGGGAAGTTCATGCCAGCACCTGCATACAGGATGATGGTTGCCGTCACACGAGGGTTGAGGTCTGTCAACCAAGGTGTGTCATTCTCATCCAACATGAAGTCAAAACCGATGTTACCATCAAGGTTCAGCTCACGCACGATGTCCTCACAAAGCTTATACGCACTATCCTTCTTCTCTACCACTGAAGTCTGCGCGATACTCATCGAACTGGTCGTGTTTCTACGACCGGCAATGTACAAGGTCTTGCCATGATCAGCCAACAAGTCCACGGTATATTCCACACCTGGCAGGAACTCCATCGCCATGATCGTAGGCATTGGCTTGCAACCGTCCAGAATCTCGCACATCTCGTCCAGCGTCACATTCATTGACGATGGTTTATCGTGCATGAACAGCTCGCTCTTCGAAAGGTCAGCACGTACGATTCTCACACCACGGCTACCGCTGTTCTCTGTCATCTTCACGCATACCGGACGCTGTGGGAATCCCAGTTCGCCAATGCGCTTACGAAGGGTCTCAGCCGAATCCACAAGGAAGTATTGCGGAACGGTCAGTCCCTTCTCCTTCATGAACTCATACAAGCGGTACTTGCAGTTGGCGGTTGCCAGTGTCTCTTTGTCCGAGATAGCCACTTTCACACCCAACTTCTCAAAGTCCTCCATGCGCTCCAACACGTATGGCAGCTCCATCGAGATATGAGGGAAGAACACATCCACGTTCTCTTTCTTGCAGATATCCAGCAGCACGTCCACATAGTTCGCATCAGTATATCTTGGCACCTGATAGTACTTATCCACAAACAAACTGTTTGTCAAAGCATCGCTACTCAGGTCAGCACCAATTATCGTGATATTGCGCTCCTTGTTTGCCTTCAGGCACTTGAAGAATCCAGGCATGAAGAACGCACCACATGCCGAACTCAATACGGTTATGTCTTTCATTTTTCTTGTTTTTTATTTGTTTAGAATAGTTTGGAGTTGGTAGGAGTAGTTTGGAGTTGTCACTTTCAGAGCATTCAGAACATTCTTAACTTTCAGAACCATTCCAACCTAATCCAATCCATTCCGAACTTTCAGAACTTTCTTAACCTTCTGAAACCATCAAAATTCAAACGAGAATTTTGAGAATACATCATCAAACGTTTCCGCTCTCATAATCTGCATTACCGAACCATCAGCACGTTTTGCAAACATGGCGCTCTGAGGCTTGATGAACTGAGGCTTCGACACGATGCTGTAACCACCGCAATTGTCGAACACCATCACGTCACCCTCAGCCAGTTCACCCGACCATTCAGGCACCATCACGTCCTGCTCCAGACAAGTGAAGCCCATGATGTCAATCTTGTCGTAATGCTTCTGCTCCTTGCCACCAGCAATCACGTGTGTAGGCAACTTCTTCATGGTGCAAATCTCACCCAGATTGTGGTAGTCACCATCCATATTGGCAATCCAGCGACCACGAATCTGCTTCACGCTCAGCACCTTGCTCACGAAGCTCAGGTAACGAGCCACAACCGTTGTTCCTGGTTCGGTGAAGAGCATAGGCTTCTTCTCCACATCCTTATAGTGCTCAGCAAATGGCAGAATGGTAGCCTTGCAGTAGTCATCGTAGGTAGGCACACTTGCGCCACCAAACTGATCCTTCAGGTAGTCAGCCATATCAGCAAACATACCGCTACCAAGGCTGATATACTGAGGCACACCCTCCACCAGCTTGTCTGCCATCTCCAGCATGATCTCAGCACGCTTTGCCCAAGCATCCACGCCACGGCAACGGCTGATGTGGCAATGCAGACCTATCAGCTGCAGGTTCTCGGTTGCCTTGATGATGGCAATCGTCTTATCCATTTCAGGGCTACCAGCCTCCAATCCGAAACGGCTGATGAAGTTCGCACCCAGATCCATGTTGATACGAAGACCACAGGTATATTGCTTCTCAGTGTGCGCCTTGCAGTATGCCACCACACGCTTAGCTTCGTCCAACGAGTCAATGTTCAGTATGCCACCATTCTCCAGGTGCTCATACATCTCATCTCCCTTCGAAGGACCGTTATACACTATCTGGTTGTTCTCATAACCCAACTTCTTTGCCAGCGTATATTCCATATCGCTCACCACCTCAGCATATCCGCCCAGGCTCTTCACCAACTGGCATACAAACGGAGTGTAGTTCGTCTTATATGAATAGCTGATCTGATAGTTAGGATACACCTTCTGGAATGTCTCCTCCAGCTTGCGATAGTTATCTACAAACCCCTTCTCATCAAACAAATAAAAAGGAGTACCATTCTTCTCGATCAATTCTTTGATTGTACTTTCCATTGAATTGTATTTTGTTAAATATTAAACTTCTAAACTTGAAAACTTCTGGAACCTGAAACTTCCAGAACTTTCAGAACCTTCTTAACCTTCAGAACCAACAAATCCTTGATTGATTCTATAGTCTTTCAGGTGTGGGCGATCATCTGTGCCATAGTTGTCCTCCACACGCTTGAAGAGGATAACGAAAGTTGTTATGATTACCTTGATGTCGAGCCACAACGACACCTTCTCCGCATACTCACACTCATACTTAAACTGCTCCTCGTATGTTGTGATGGTGCGAAGCGAAAGGCTATCTGGCGGAATCAGGCCACCTCTCACATTATGGCGAACGCGCTCCTCTGCCTTAAAATAAGGCAGATCCACCGCACGCAAGGGTCTTGGACCCACAAACGACATGTGTCCCATCAGGATGGCGAACAGCTCTGGCAACTCGTCCATCGAACTTGAACGCAACATAATGCCAAACTTAGGCAGTCTGTCCTTCTCCGGCAACAGGTTACCCTCCGCATCACGCGCATCCGTCATCGAGCGGAACTTATACATTTTGAAGATTTTCTCACCCTTACCAATGCGCTCCTGCGAGAACAAGATAGGCCTTCCCATCCATATCCTCACGCACACAGCAATGACAATGTAGATTGGCGAAAGAATAAGAATCGCCGTCAAGGACAACACGATGTCCAGAAATCGTTTAAAGAAATATTTGTACATGATTTATAATATTTTAATCGTTTTCAGTATATAGCTACCAGCAGAGCTCTGAGTGCCTTGCACCCAGAGCCTTACTGAAATAGAGTTCAAAAAATCAGTCTTATTATTCGTCCAACTCTCGGTTGGAATTGACCTCGGCAGAAAAGTCGCCTTTGGTCAGTTTGATAGATTTGCCTTTACGTAACCCTCGTTATCATCCTCGCTCCAGGGGTCTCAGTGCTGTCAGCCACCTTGAAGCTTGCGGTGAGAGTCATGTCATTTGTTGGGCTCATCCATCGTCTGCGTCCATTCCTTCATACCTGGATATATCGACATGTCCTGCATGGCGGATTTGTCGATATGCTTGCGGATGGAGTCAGGCATATAGAGCTTCCAATTGTCACCATCGGGAACTGTTACCACAAGATGATGGACTTGCAAGCCAAGAGGTTCTGGGCGCTTGGGTACAAGAACATATTCATCCTGTTTGCAAGCTACCAGTTGTGTGAGCAAGTCCTGATCCTCCTTCGACAACTGATTGATGATATGGAACGAATTCTCCTCAAAGATGGTTGCCAGCATATCGGCAAGTTCTGCCTTACGGAGGCTCTTAGACACCTTTATGTCTAATGCTTTGAAACTATCAAGGATGTTGATTTTTTACCTTGTAATAACAAGTCGAGATAAACAATATTTGATAATTCTTTCATTCTTCTTAATTTTTTCTGACGTGTGGGGCAACTCCAAATAATCTTCACTATAAGTTCTGATACTTATACAGAGAATGGTTATAATTCTTATATTCTTTACGTTTTACTTAGATTTGCATTCATATCCTTCCGCCAGTAAATACAGAAAAAATGCTCGATGTCATATACCTCTTCATTAATTTTGCAGTAAAATACACAATTAGTACCAATACACCCGTGATTGTAAATTTAGTTATTATTACGCCCCAAGATTCTAAAACAATACATCCTACTAATTTATAGCTTATAGCTTCCAATAATGCTAACAACATAATGTGAGATGCATAAATTAAAAAAGATAGCTTAAAAAGAAACGATGGCTTCTTAAAACATAGCCTTATGGGAAACAGCAACCAAATAGCAACAGGTAACGCAATAAATGCCAATTTCTTTAAAACGAAGTACTGCTGAAATTCAATCAATATTACAAAGGAAAGAAGCGAAATTACCCCCCCCCAATATATAATATCCTTGATTCTGGTATCTGCCTGAGAAAATTTCGTTTCCATGAAAGAGACCCATATAAAGACCTATATAATAGAGTGGTAGATAATTACCTAATCTAAGAAACCATTCTGTCAATGAGCCATCATGCTGTTTTCCCATTTCAGCACAGCAATATATACTTAATACGGTTAATGCTATTAAAATAAGCATGTGTAGAACTTTGTGATGAATCCTTGCAAGAATTGGAAATAGAGGTATTATCAATATCAGGCAGAACATATACCAAAGAGGACCATCAAATGGGAAAAAAGAAAAACCTCTTATTAGTTCATCTACATTAGTGAATGGACATTTTTGATCCATAACTATTCTGAAGAATAAACCTATTACATTCCATGTTAAAAATGGTAACAATAAAGAGGTCACTCTTCCTTTTAATTTCCTAGTAACAGCTTTTGATTCTGTGGATTTATAGTATAATAGGAAACCTGACATCATGAAAAAATACCCTAGCGACAAACTACCAAGGATATCTACAAGCTTACAGAATAAATCGTATGGTAAATCTCGTTGGAAATTAAAACGGCTATAAGGATTTAAATGGTATAAAACCATTAGTACAGCCATTAGCCAGTTGAGATATGTTATCTTATTGCTTATGTTTTTTGCAGTATCCATAAATCTTTATATCAGCATTGATTTGTAAAGCTCAATATACTTCTCGAAATTTGTTTGGAGTTCAAATTCGTTTTGCATACGTTCGATACATTTTGCAGAAAGGGTGCTCTTACCAAGGTCTTTTACCTGCATTGTAGCATCAAACAAAGCCTTCGGATTACCTGTCTCTACCGCAAAGCCACATCTGCCATCAACGGTTTCTTGGCTACCAGTTGCTTCGTAGGTCACTACAGGTGTACCACAAGCCTGGGCTTCGAGATTAAGACTACTGAGGGTGTCTTCTCGTGAGCAATTAACCATTACGTCTGCCATTGAATAAACCTCTGCCATTTCGTGCGGATCACGAATAAAGCCAATCTTCTTTACCTTGGATGGACATTCGCCTTCTGTGTCGCGACAACCGAAGAGAACCAGCACCATATTATCCGGCATATTCTTGACGAAATAGTCGTATGTTGGTTTGTTTACATCCGACAGCCACTTTCCAGCAGGGCCGAGAATAACGGACTTGTCTTCAATACCGAGACGCTTTCGCCAATCTGACTCAACAGGATGAAAAACATCCAGATTGAAACCGTTGTGAATGGTGCGAATTTCCTTGTTTTTGAGTACAGACTTGCGACACTCATTTGATACCCATTCTGAACATCCTACAATACAAAGTCGAGGGATGGCATTGAGGTATTTTTCCCTATCTTTCAGGATACTTGCACTAGCATCACACAACAACGCAGGTGTGTCCAACTTTTGTTTTGGACAATTGCCACACCCATGCTGCCATCTGTCGCAATCTGCATTTGCATAATGGAAGCATCCTCCCGTGAAGTACCAACAATCGTGCATCGTAATGATGGTTATGACGTCTCGCTTCGCTAGGTAGTCAAGCAACATATCAAGATGAATGTAGTTGCTATGCAGGTTATGAAGATGGACAATATCGGGTTGCAGTTCATCCATATACTTAAACAGTTTTTTTGTTGCACACCTGCTATAATACGCTTGTTTTCCTGCAACACGAGACAAAACTGCATGAAGTTTATGATCAAACACGTTTCCTATCTCAAAAGAGTGATCATCCGCTATTCCCAAACCTTTCGGAAATGCCACATAAGCATCGATACCATTACGAGAGCAACAGTCCTGAATTTGTTTCGTGATAGTACCGGTACTTAGTTTTCCGTATATTGCATTAATTTGTAGAACTTTCATTGTTTACTATTATTTGAGACCCAACGCCTCGGCTGTTGCATCAGCTATCTCTATGCCATTTGCAGAATTGTTAGCAAATGCAAAATGCTTATCATCCCCTGGGATGGCTATTGGCTTGTCCTCACAAACACGGGCACTATTGCGAATATTAGAAACATAATTCTTGATAATGTCCCAATAACATTTACCCATGACCTTCTCAGGGTCTATAACCATGAAGAAGTGACCAACATTCATAGGATCACCGCTCTCGTTATAGAATCTCTTGACATTATCCTGCCATGCTGCCCCAGATAGAAGACCTGCGAGAACATCAATAACTAAAGCTAATCCATACCCCTTAAATCCTTCCATCGGACAAACTAATCCTTGGATACCCTCATCAGGATCTGTGGTAGGAGCACCATTTTTATCAAGTGCCCACCCCTCACCCAAGGGTTTACCTTCACGCTTCATTTGAAGAAATCGTGATTTAGCAACTTTACTTGTCGCCATATCTATGATAATGGGGTGATCGTCACCCGTAGGAATGACAACAGACAAAGGGTTTGTTCCAAAAAGTTTGTCTTTACCACCTATTGGAGCCATTGCCGTAGGACTATTGCAGAATGTTATACCTATTAAATTTTCCTTACATGCCATCATCGCATAACAAGAGGCTGCACCATAGGCATTAGCATTTCTTGAGAAAACAGAAAAGATTCCAGATTTCTTGGAATGCTCAATGGCATACTGCATACTATACGATGCACTTGCGAATCCAATCGAGTTATTTGCATCAATAACTGCAAAAGACGCAGTTTCATTTACGACCTTAAAAGATGGTGATAGATTATACCCACTTGTTTGTATGCGTTTTATATGAGAAGGCAAAACTACAGACCCATGCGTAACAATTCCATACAAATCTGCCATCACCATACATTCTGCTGTTGCCTGTGCGCTATACTCATCCAATCCTTCACCTAACAGAGTTTCCTGGATGTGTAATTTCAGTTCGTTATATTTTACTTTCATATGCTTATATTTAATATTCTATGATTTCATTTGTAAGTTTATTGATGATTTCCTGACCATTATGATATTTAATACCACAATCATAGGCCTTTCGAGCATATTCTTGAACCAGTTTGGGCTCGTTTACGATTTTGTGTAATGTATCTTTTATTGAAGGCACATCACAACTAACAAAACCTGCATCTCTTTCAGAAATGTATGAAATAGGACCTAAATCCTTATTTCCAATGCCCCAAACACATTTTCCTGCTGCAAAATAGTCAGTCAATTTTGTTGAGAAAGAAAGTCTGGCGGTCAAGTCATCGTCAGACAAAGATTCTGCAAACAGCAAAACGTGAGCTTCTTTTTGTAATTTGAAGACCTCTGACTGCGGAACCGGGTCATGTAAAATACAGCAACCTGATATATCTATCACACTCTTCATTTTATCGGATAAAATAGTGTTGGTATAGACATCTAAAACTACTCTTTGCTCATCTTTATTAATCTCCTTTATTGCAGAGGCGACCTCGGCTATCGTTTTGTCTCGTCCAATTACCAACTTTCCAGTATATAATAAGCGAATTGGAGTTGTAATTTCAACGGGATTAAACTCACCTTTGGTAAAGATTGGTTTTGTGAGAATTGTGCTATTAACGCCAAAATCAGCATCGCATTCCTCTTTCATTTTTGGACATATTGTCAAAATGTTGGTACATTTACCGACAAGTCTTTTATTCTGTCGTCTAACGAAGAATCGTTCTATTTTAAAAATGATATCATGTGGTTTTTGTTTGTATGTAAAATTATCATCCCACAAGAAACCAATAACTTTCTTTGGCTTGTACTTATCGATAATATATTCATTCAACCGATTGAAGTAGGGGTAGTTTTCTATAGCAAAAGCTAAAACCTCTGGTTGAAAGTCTGTGATAAAATCGTCAAGTTCCTTAGACTTCCATACCCCTAACTTCCATGCCAACTCCCTTAGCCACATAAATATACGCCAACGATGACGAAGAAAGTACTTTACCTTTTTTTGATCTTTTGCATATTCGTTTGCTACCTTCTTTGATGCATGTGAGTCAGTAACAAACACCTCCTGGCCGGTTTTTGTTTTCCGAAAAATCACACTTTTAACAACCGCATGTTCGCGTATATTAAAATAACGAGAGGCAACTTTGGAATCTGGCATTTCGGGATCAATATATATGTTGGCCACGTCAGACGATTCAAAACAATCAAATAAAGACGACCAAGTGTTTGATCCATTTTGATTCCAAGAAGGTATTGAGGTTATTAATATTCTTTTACTCATACATGTTTCATTCTTTCAATGATTGAAATGGGAATAATCCTCATTTCGAATTAGAAATATCTAATGCTTCATATGTAGTGTTCCCTGCTTACTATTTCAAGCATAGAACAAAAGATGTTGAGATTATAGTAGTGACTCAAATTGCGCAAGGGCTTCTTTATTGTCAACACGAATTTCAGAAGCATTTAATGATAATTCCCTTAGTTGCTTGCTATTATCCTTCAATACAAATATGATTTTATCTGCTAATGATTGTTCGTCCTGTTCTGCAATTATTCCATTGATGCCGTCACGTACAATTTCAGGAAGAGCAGGATACCGCATGGCAATAACAGGTTTGCATAAAGCATGAGCTTCCTTTAAAACCATCCCATATGACTCGCATATAGAAGTCAATACAAGCATATCTGCTTGCTTCAACAAAGAAAAAGGATTTTCTCTTCGACCACAGAATGTAATAAGATCTGATACACCAAGTTCTTCCGCCAACTTAACATTTGAATATAAATTAGGACCGTCACCAACGACATACCAATGGAAATTTATTATACCCGTTGATTTAAGTATTTTGCAAACTTTTGGAATACGATCTATTCTTTTCGTAACATTTTCAATTCTTGCGATGGAAATAAAATTTATAACATTAGAATTAAACCTCACATCATCACCTTTGGTAGCACCCTCTAAAATACATTTGACATCAAACATGTTATAGATAGTACAAAACTTATTCGCGATTTCAGGATAATGATGTTTCCACGCATCCCTACAGGCGTTTGATACACATGCTATATGGGTAAGATCGTGCATCATATAATCCCATGATGTATAGTTTTCGTGTTCAAAATAATCACCATGTATCAATCCGATGCTCTTCCTTGCTGTTACGCAATGTGTCGCATAATAATAGCAAGGTGCACATTGTCTATAAGCCATAACGACATCATATCGACCTTTTATTTTGGAAAATGCAAAAATTAGAGGATACCATGAATTGAAGCGTATGGTAACTTTTTTGATTATAGACAATAAAATCAAAAAGGGCAAAAGATACCACGAGGATGTTTTTAAGTTCGAGGCACCTAGTTTCCAATATTTTGACAAGCTATTCAGCTTAATTATTCCAACATTAACACCAAGAGGAAGTTCTTGTCCATTCATAACAAGAACATCCACACAATATCCATTACGCACTAATTCGGTGCAGAAATTGACTGCAGATGATGTTACACCGCCTAGATCAGCATCAGGGATTACTACAAGAACTTTACTTTTCATACCAATCAGTATTAATATCGTTAGCTTGACTACATGGACCACAAGAATATACAGGTATAGAAATACCATTCAGCATTGCCCTGACCATTTCAAGTAAGCGAGGAACGGCAGTCTCTATATTCCACGATTCAGTCATAGTCTTATACGCTTCACTTCCCAATAAAGAAACGAGTTCAGGTTTGGTCAAGTAATCAATAAGAGAGCTTACAAATTCCGTACTGTTATTATACTGATACACACGACCATTCGAATCATGCGAAATCAAGAATGGAGCAGAACCAACAACATGGCTCACGAGAACAGCACAGCCTGCATTCATTGCTTCGTTTACTACAGCGCCCCAACCTTCATAACGATCTGAGTTAAAGATAAAAATTGAAGCTTTCTCCATGTGTTCACGAACTTCATTTGGTTTTAAAGCCCCTAAAAAAGTAACCTGACCATCAAGATTTGATGCCTTAACAAGTGCCTTTGATGTCTCTAACAAAGGACCATTTCCTATAAATTCACAGGTAAAATCTATTCCCTTTTCTTTTATTGTCTTTAGTCCTTCGATTGCAAATTCAGGATGCTTACAATCAATAAAACGCCCCACCCAGATAATATGGTTGGCTTTCTTATTGGACATAATCTGATCAAAGTTTGCATATTTAGTAACTTTGGGCAGATATCCCCATTTAAAACATTTGTTAATATCAAATCCGCAGAGTGCAAGGTCATGTGATGTGTAGGAGCTTGCTGATAGAATGTACAGGTTCTTTTTGCGGTAACGTATATACTGTTTGTAAATCTTATAAGCCGTGATAGGAATGAAACGTCTCCACTCACCTTTGCGTAAAGCACGCTCACAATAGCGAAAGGTAAGTTTGTTGAGTTTCATCCGTTCATATATAAACTCAAGAGGAGTGGATCCAAAAAGGCAAACATCGGCCGTTTTAGCAACTTCCATGGCTTTTTGATATGCTTCCGCATTCTCATACGAACGAATTACAAAAGGCAAAGAGCTTAAGTCTTCATACCCCATGGATCTTCGCTCTAGTGGCATCTCCTCTGTGCATACATAAGTAAATTCAACATCAGGTTCCTTCAACATAAGTTCACACAACGGATACTGATGATGAAAAAGGAAATTCGTAAAATATGCAATTTTCATAATGCGCTAATGTTTACGTTGATACATAGATGCGATAAATCCGGGTATAAACACCTGCGACAACAATATCAATTTATCTCTAGTAGTAAGATATCTGTTGCACAAACCCTCGTTAAAAAAATGATTACGAACATAAGATCTCGCATTAACATATAGAGTGTTTTTGCTAGTCCTTAAGTTCTTTGGAACCATGAGGAGATAAGCCATATTTTGAAACAAAGCAAAGCGATTAGCTTCCTGTTTAAGTGCATAATAAGAATTGTGCACAATTCTGCGCACTTCAATCGAGTTTGGCGCCATATCTTCAATTGCTTTACCGTATTTTGCGCTGATGCTACCGGAACGAACAAGATAATAATATCCAATCTTTCCTGTAAACGACATCGTCTTGGCTTTTGTCGCAACCTCCATCATGAAAAGAAGATCTTCATTCAGTTTGCTTTCATCGAATCTTATTTTGCCAATCAGACGACGAGGAAACAATTTGCTGCAGGTGCTGACATCGCCAATATGAAGCAACAGCTCTCGTACATACTCTTGCATCGAAATGATTCCACCATTCAAATGAGGATCTTGTCTATATGTCAAGTCATCGTTCTCATCTACTCGAACGATATGAGAGCACGCTATTGTCTCATCGTTGGACGAAGACGAGATGAGTGTCTCGTAGAAATCAGGTGCAACATAATCATCACTATCAATAAAACTTATATAATCACCGGTGGATACTTCAATACCAGCATTACGAGACGAACTTAGGCCTCCATTTGCCTTATGTATTACCCTTATTCGCGAATCCATGGCAGCCAAGTCATCACACAAATCATGTGCAGGCTGCTTTGAACCATCGTCCACAAGTATAATCTCTAAATCGGAATATGTCTGGTTACACACCGACTGCACACACTTTCCTAAGTATAATTCTGTATTATACACAGGTATTATTACTGATATTTTAGCCATATTTAGTCGAAAAAGAATGTTTTATAAGGAACGAATGTTATGAAAGTTCCCGTAAATCTATACAGATAATATACAACAGGTATGATTATCATAATATATTTTGCAGATTTGTTCTTCGTTTTTGTATATAAATAGGCAAACAGGACACAAGAGAATGGTAAGAAATAAAAACTCGGTCGCTCAGCTACTCGAGTCTGCAATCTTAAGACCCAAAAAAACAAAGTAATAATATTAATATTAAATAAGTAACGTATGGTTGAGTCTGTTGCCATTTTTTTAGAGAATTGATGATATGAAGCTGCGGAAAATAAAGCAATCAATGTCAAGAATATACCTCCGCTATCGGCTTGTTCTATTTCATAGGTATAGTCCAAACGTTCATTCAAGTATGACTGGGCATCTACCAGATATGTTGATGCAAAGTAAAGAGTTATGAAATATAAAACAATATTATATTTAGACACTTTAAAGTGCACTAGGAAATATACTATCACAAAGAAAATAACACTGTGATGTATAGTATACATCAATGCAATAATAGGTACAAAATACACCCATTTTTTTTCAATGATATATTTGTATGAATATAAGCATACACTTATAGCCAAGCATTGCCTTACACCTGTAAAGAAAAATAAGTATTCTCCCAGGGTAATAAAGAAAAATAAAAAATAAAAAGGTATTGTACCCTCAAATCTTTTGATAAAACTATAAATGCATACAAAATATATAGATGTATAGATTACCTGGAATATTTTAGCAGAACTTGTAATTAAAGCGATAGATTTAGAAAAGAACACAAATCCTGGCTCCATTCTAGTATCCATAACGGCGCTGTCAAAATCCATACTTGCAAATCTATAGAAATCATCTATATAGCTACCTGTATCAGCACCCATGTAATATCCTCTTATTGCAATAGAGGTAAAAACGGGAACCATCACCCATAATAAATATGAGTCTCGCGCACGCAATGTTTGTCTTTCTACCGGAAGTTTTTGGTAATAATAACAAACCACCAATGGCAAGAATGCCATAAATAAATAAATAAGCATATTATCTATAGGTATTTATGTCTATAATTATCTTTTTGTTTTGTCTCACTATCTGAGGTCTTTTTTACTTGCTATGATTTTGACTCCGCCTATCCTTGCTATTTATACCCAAGCATAACTATTTCCTACGATTTAACATGTATTTGACATCGATTAATTCTGAGAATTTAAATAAGTATGCTAATAGCAAGTATAGAGAAGATCCAACTATACCGCCGATCATTAATTTGGCGAAATCATTCGATATGAAACTTATAGAAATAGTAACTACTGCATACATTAACAAAGAAAGGCCTATTGTTGGCAACAAGTCTTTCATTTGAGCAATAAATCCTAATTTTATTAACTTGTCTGTATAGTAGGTGTTGACAATAAGACTCACAACAGCATAAACGACAGAGCCTACACAAAAGACAACAAGTCCAAAAGGAAGAGTGGCAAAAATCACGATTACACCAAGCACCTTGTTAATAATCTCAACACGGAGAAACAAATCACTTCTACCTTTTACCTGAAGAAGGTTCAAATTTATAGAATGAATCGGGTACCACATTGAGGCAAAACAGATTATCTGAAGATAAAGAACACTTGCCTCCCATTTTGAAGTCACAAGAACAACAATGAAAGGATGAGCTAAAGCCGCCAACAGCATCATAATGGGGAATAGGACAAAAGCTGTTACTTTAAGCATTTTCCGGTAACTATTCGCAAGCGCTATGTCGTCATTTTGCATTCTACTCAAAACAGGAAATGTGACTTGTTGCACAACATTCGTACCCTGCTGTGATGGTAAGTCTGCGTATCCCTTTGCACGATTATATAAACCTAACTCAGCGGTCGAGAAATACTTTCCAATTATTATTGGAGTGATATTTAAATATATTCTTTCCAAAATCCCAACCAAAATTAGTTTATTACCAAATCCCCACAGATACCTAAAAGATTCTTTTGACCATTTTTCTTTTGGTATCCATTTTACAAAAGACCATAACAATACTGTTTGTGCAAGGCTTGATACAACATTCATTACAACCAACGACCATAGTCCATATCCGAGAATTGCGCATAAGATACCCATGCCTCCACCTATAATTCTAGTAGAAATTGTGACTTTTGAAAGTGTCTTAAAGTTCAATGCACGATTTAGTATCACATTCTGAGGTGTTGCCAATGCGTACCACAAGAATGTAAGCGAAGTAACACGAATCAAAGGAGTCAACACCTCTTCATTATAGAAATCAGAAACATAAGGTGCTATCACAAACAGTAATGAAAAGCAAACAATGCCAACAGACAAACTGTAAATAAATGATGTAGATAAATCTTTTTCGCTAATTTCAGGTTTGCGAACCAATGCTGTACTGAGACCTCCATATATAAAAACATTGGCAATATCAATTAAAACTGCGGGTAATGCGGTAATACCATAATCAGATGGAGATAAGTGTCGAGCCATTACGACACCTACGACGAAAGAGAAACCATTTATTACAAGCTGATTAAAAAAGGTCCAATAGATACCCTTTTTTGTCTTATTTTTTAAATTTTCGTCAGCCATAAATTGCGTCTTTGATAATATGTTTTTTACTTTAAGGAATCCTGCAAATATCGAATTGCAGCATCTTGAAGTAGTTTTTTCGTCTCGTTTATCTGTGTGTACTCCCGTTTGAGATTTCCTAAAATCATCTTATCAGGATCTATCTTTAGAAAGTTAAACAGGGAAGTTCTACGACCATCGAATACCTCTGGTTTATGAACATAATTGAATGATCGTTCATAAATAATAGAGAAAGCACAACCATGAAATGAATCTGTAATTACATAGTCTGCGTACTTTATATACGATAGCCAGTCATATACAGAACAGAAATCGTTACCCTCCAACATTGACAGATCAATCACTTTATAATGCTCTAAATTCGGAACCGCTTCAAGTGCTTCATAAATCTTTGTCTTATTCCAAAGCCAATACACAAAAATATACTTTCCTTCAACTAATCTAGGGCTACATAATTCATCATAGTCTTTTGCATTGAGTACAAGTGTAGGGTCTAGGACATTTTCAGGTTGAAATCCCGTATTTTCATGGAATAGTTTCAATACATCTTCCTCTCGAATTGAGATGCCTGAGAATGACCGAAGATTCTCTTTAATAACATCTGTTTCTGTTTCGTTATACTGCCATTCACTAAAACCTAATGAAGCGGCATACGATATTTTTTTAGATTAGATGGAGCGAAAGACCAGAAGTAATCGAAGTCGTATTTCAATGCAAAATCTCTACGCCAAACCTGGTCACTTCCGACGACTACTGCCTTGATTTCGTTCTTCTTACAATAACTTGTACACGCTTTGCTCGTATAAAGGGCGGGGGTTAGTTTTAAATGATTTGAGACAAAGGGCATCATTTTCTTAAACTTTGGATTGTTATAACGAGGATGCCCAACCATTGACAAAAACGAACGCAATACAATCTTGTAAACAGGAAAGTATGTGCGCCTATCCATTACCTCTACATTATGCCCCATACGTTCTAATATCGTTGATAAAGCATAGCATTGAAGCATGCCACCATAATTTGTACCAAGAGGATGTGTAAGTATAAGTATATTCATATGACGTTTTTTAGTTTTCTTATTATTCTAATTATTATATTTGAATCATGATTTCTAGTTTTTTGTACAACACCGAATCCTAATTTATCATATTTCCGCCAAAAATAATGCCTGCTCAGTGGTTCTTTTGTGGCAAAATTATAACATGGGTTGTACTTAGCTAATATGCCTAAGGGAAATTCTATACTCTCAAAGGACAACTCTTCGATGGTTGCTTTTGCATTTGGCGTATTAACACAGACTGCACTAACACCTTTTCCATCATCAAACTCCTTATCTATTGTCTCAATACCCCAACAATCTCCTAACGTAAAGTCTGCATGTGAGCGCCCGGATTTTGCCTTACAGTAAAAACAAGACGGACGAACATAATAGTTCTCGATAAAACCAAGAGAATATAACGATTTACTTGCTGCGTCATCGAAGAGGGTTTTACTACCACTTTTGATTACATAATTATATCCTCCACCTATTTGTTTCTCGCGAAAATTAATATAGGTGATTTCTTTTGGCTCTTGAATGAACGTCCTTAGATATTCGTGCCAAATCTTGGGGCTTGGAGTCCCATGACAAATAATCTCAACCGTGATAAGATTATCATACTTCCGTTTAAGAAAGTGCGTAAGACCAGCTATTTGACATGGAGTTCCTGAGTATAGTACCTTCCTGCCATCCTTTAGGAAATTTTCGCATTGTTTGTAAGTTTCACCAGTGCGTGCTTGTACGTACTTGCTACCTCGAAAAGGCGCAAGGCCTTCAATGGTTTCGGTATAGTCGAGAGTCACCTGCCATTCTTCATCAAAGCGAGCTCCAAACACAACGCCTCCTTCATTGATTACTTTCTCTGCAAGGAGAGTGAAGATACCACCAGAAGAAGATTGCATACGGATCTCTTCATCCTCGTTGATGGCAGCAAGAACCTTAAGAGGGGCGTGGCTCTCATATGGAGTAAGCATTGGACAAACCTTCTCGCAGAGTCCACAATCAACACATTTTTCTGCATCTGTTTGCGGATAGAGAAAGCCTTCGTTGTCCACTTGTAGCGTTATGCATTGCTTCGGACACTTCTGTACGCAAGCGCCACAACCGCAACAGTTATAATTTGAGTCTATACGAATCATTGAGATTTATTTTGAACCAAACAGATATCTTGCTACCAATCGCGATGACCTGAGAATTTGTGATACAAACAGACAGGCTATAATAATAATCAAAGCCCAAAATGTCACTATAGTAAATTCAATAAAGGGACTCTCAATAGATTGAAAATTTGGCAAGAAATTGTTGAGATTAGAGTATATAAAAATATAGTGTATAAAGTAGATGTCCAGTGTTCGCTTTCCACAAAGCTGAATGAGCCTGTTAAGCTTGGACGGTTGATTAAAGTACTCGCGGTTTATGGAAAAAACTCTATAAATGATATAAACAGGAATCGTTGATGACAGAATTGCAAATATCATTGAACTAAGACTCGCTATAGTAGATGCATATAGGTTTACGGCTATGTACATTGCAATACAAAATGTAAGTATTACATCAGCATAGCGATCAAAACGAACTTCATAGGATCTGACTGCATAACCCATGGTAAAGTAGAGGAAATAGCGTAAGTGGTTTAACCCTAGATAACCCATGGTTTGCTCGTCTAAGCCTAGACGTGATGGAACATGAGCGCTGATGGCAACATACAATGCTAAACCGAATATGTTCAAAATTACCCCCCCCAGACCGTCCGAGAACGTCACTTTGAGACTTATCATAGTAGACAGAGC